>Ga0172367_10003640_pt1 | contig 19714 bp, 17 predicted proteins | sample Lak10m_FD_114542 | JGI IMG/M metagenome (GOLD analysis project Ga0172367, IMG submission 114542) | Freshwater microbial communities from Kabuno Bay, South-Kivu, Congo - kab_022012_10m | ecosystem: Environmental > Aquatic > Freshwater > Lake | place: Democratic Republic of the Congo: South-Kivu...
AGGTATTGGAACGGCAGGATAGGATTGACTACCTGGTGGTGGAAACCACGGGCCTCGCCGATCCTCTACCCATTGCCCTGACCTTCCTGGGCACCGAGCTACGGGACATGACCCGGCTGGATTCCATCGTCACCGTCGTGGATGCCGAGAACTACAGCCTGGATTTATTTAACAGTCAAGCCGCCTATAATCAGATTGCCTACGGGGATATCCTGCTTCTCAATAAGACCGATCTGGTGGATGGGGCTGACCTGGATCGGCTAGAGGTAAAAATCCGTGAGGTGAAGGAAGGGGCCCGGATTTTGCGCACCACTCGGGCCCAGGTACCCCTACCCCTGATTCTCAGCGTTGGCTTGTTTGAGTCCGATCAGTATTTCCATGGCAGCCAGGGTGCCATAGAGCAGGAGCCAGAAGACCATTCCCACTGCGATCACGACCACGGTGATTGCCACCATGATCACGACCATCACCATGACGGTGAGGGACATGGTGATCACCACCACTCCGATCACCTGGCGATAGATGGTTTTACCTCGATTTCCTTCGTCAGCGATCGCCCCTTTGCCATCCGTAAGTTCCAGCACTTTTTAGACAATCAACTCCCCGAGTCGGTATTTCGGGCCAAGGGTATCCTCTGGTTTGAGGAGAGCCCTAAACGCCATGTCTTTCACCTCAGCGGTAAGCGCTTCTCCCTGGATGATGAAGACTGGAAGGCTCCACCTAAAAACCAACTGGTCCTGATAGGTCAAAACCTTGACCACAACCGCCTGAGGGGTCAGCTAGATCAGTGTCTAGCACTATCTGACCTTGATTAGGGGCAAAAGTTAAGTTTTTCCTACGGGAGCTTAGCTTTCAGTACCTAGCCCCTATCATCTGACATAGATCCATACCTAACCTATGGTTCACCCACAGCATTAAGTGAGTAAAAGGGAGAAATTCCTTGGCAAGCCGTAAGACGGCGGATATAAATCCGCCCTCTAGAAAAAGCTCAGCAGACCAAGCCTTAGAAAAAGACCTGGAGTCTTTGTTGAAGCGAAAAAAATACGCTCAAGCTCTGCGTAAGCTACAGCAAGCTAGTCAAAATAGTCCGCCTCCTGTACTGAGCATTACTACGGCCAAAATCTGGCTAGAACAAGGTAAAAACGAGTTTCAACAAAAAAACTATAGTCAGGCAACTGTCTCCTTCCAAGAGTCACTGGCCCTAGATCCAAGTGGGGATGTTTACTATTGGTTAGCCAAGTGTTTTCTGGCCCGGAATCAGCAGGCTTTAGCTCTGAATCTATTTCAGTCTGGGTTTGAGGATAAGACTCTACCGAAACACCTGGGCGGTTGTTACTTAAAATTGTTATGCCTAGAAGGCAACCTGGAGCAGATAGAGGCACTGGTTAAAACCTCATCAAAACGTTTTCAACCCAATCATCTTCACTGGGTGAAAGGTATCCTGGCACTTAAAAAAGGTGATTTTCAAAATTCTCTAGAGCACTTTCAGAAAATGAATGCAGCTGCTAGCCCTGGGGATTATCCATCTGTCTGGTTAGCATACCTTTGCCAACAATCTGGAGACTGGCCCCGGGCGGCTAAGCTACTGCCAATGGATCTTCCTACAATCGGCGGTCGATCCTTTCTATCGACGAGTTCCCCCCATCCAGCCCTCGAGCAATTATGTCTGGTGCAATCGGCTTACACCCATGCTGCTCTAAGTCAGATTTTCGATCTTGATGCTGCCAACGTGCGCCATCGTCACACGGTTTGGGTTTTAGAATTATTGCATCTACTCCACAGCAATAACTACCATGATGCTGCCCATCTTTTGCTGGATATGCCGACTAAGGCCATGGCGGAGTACTCCGACCTCAAGACTCTATACCGTCCGGTCATGCTAAGGGGGGGGCAACAAGCTAGACAGCAGGGTGACCTCGACTGTACCCGAGAGTTTTGGGGTAAGGTAGTGCGCCAACCTGAGTTTGATCCTCAGTTGGGGTTGCAGCTCTATCAGGTTTTGCAGTTAATCAAAGCTAACCGCCAAGCCTTACAACTGATTAAAGAGGTGATTCAGTGGGTCAGGAAAGCAGCTAAAAAGCAGCCCATTGATTGGCCAGACAGTCGTCTTAACCCTACCCTGGCTAAGCTCTACTGCTGGGTAGCAGATACTCAGTTAAGCTTGGGTCGTCTTCATGAGGTCAATCAGGCCATCGCTCAAGCCGAACAAATGGCTCCTAACCATAGAGATGTCCTAGGTCGTAAGGGCCTACAATCCTTCAAGCAAGGCTCCATCACTCTTAGTCAACCATTATTAACAAAGGCACTGGCGGCCGGTTGTGATTTTCCACCAGTGTATGAGGCTCTACTAAAGTGTTTAGCGGATGATCCAGAGGCTACGAAGACTATTCGGCGCAAATATGGTAAACAGTTTGGCGATATCGGCGTAGAAACTGAAGTCAATATTCCTGACTGGGTGGAGGCCTTGAATTTTCAGATCTATAGCCTTATGTCAAGCTACGTCAATGACCAGGAAAAATTATCGCCGGCGTTGAAAGCCATCCAAATTTTCCTGCAGGCGGCCCAGGGTGAGCCGAGTGCTAGCCAAAAGATTAGCTTTGATATCTCCCAGGGGATAGCGGCATGGGATGATCTTCTAAAGGACTCTACGCCCCAGCAACAGGTAGACATCCTGATGGCTATCTATCTGGTTGTACAACAGCATAGTCGGCGTAATCAAAAAGGGGTAACCTCCTTGCAAAGCCGCTATATTCAGCAATTATCTGCCCTGGCAACTGCGATACCGGCAGCTAGACTAGGGTACCTAACCCTGCTGCCGCTTAAAAACCCCTCGCCGGATCGCCTTGAGGCTGCCGCAGGTGCCATCCTGCGGGGGTCTCCTGAGGCAGGGAAGCTTCTTGCTAAAGCCCAACTGCAGCTGAGTCGCTTTAGTACTAGCCAGGCTTTTCGACCGATGTTGCAGGCTTATCAACAAAGAGAGCCCCAAAATCCCTTACTGCTATTGGCCACCGCCAGTCTTTATGATCGTAACTCCAAGTCCTACCAAAAATTTTATGATGAGGGGTTTGATATTGCTCGGCGACTACAGGACGCTGAAGCCCTACAAGCTTGCCGCGAGGAAGAGTGGTTTAAATCCCAGGATACTATTCGCAATACCCTAGGGAACAGAATTGACCAATTGGACAAGCTAAATATTTTTGATATATTAAACCTTATGGCTAAAAGTACTTTTGGTGAGGAATTGTCCCCTGATGTACTTGAGGATTTGTTACCTGAACTTCTTGATCAGTTTCATGATCATAGGTTAGACAATGACAACGCTAGCTTTCCTTTTCCTCCGCCCAAACGAAAAACCTCTAAAAAATCTAAAGCCTGGTACGAACTTTTTTAAATCTATTTAAGACCTTGTCTAGCTTGAGAGTACGGTTTTCAAACTGCTATAGGATCTAAGATAGTTTCTTAGGTTGTCACTTGTTAACATCGTGGTAATTTATGGATGACGCCTACAATCAATTAGAGCTTTCGACTGGAGCAACTCCAGCCGAAATTAAGGCTGCTTACCATGCCAAACTAAAGCAGTTTCCCGCCCATAGCCATCCTCAGGAGTTTAAAGCCCTGCGGGCTGCCTATGAGACTCTAGTTAAAGTATCTCAAAATCAGGAAGAGACTTTGTTCGGTGACGATTTCTTACAAGGGGTTGGAGTAGATCAGGCTAGTTTAGTCCGTCTAGAGCAACAGGCCGCAGCTACAGTAAAGGTTACCCTCGAAGATCTGATCCGCCTGACGTTTTAGCATTTTCAGGAGAATAGATTAATTTCACCATTACATTGCCCAGAGACTTACTATGACCCATTCTCCCCGAGAGTTGGCTGCCCAAAAACTGCAACTACGTCAGCAAAAGGAAAGCTTGTTTCAGGATTTTTTACCCGTAGTAGATGCCCTGGACCGCGCTACCGATCATTTATACCAAACAGAGACCCACCGTAACCAAAAGCAGCAATCCAACCCTGCTAAACTAAGTTTAAACTGGTGGCAACGATTGCTGCAGCGCCTCTGTTTCCGCTTAGGAATTAACTCATCCACCCAGAGTTCTGGCCTTGAGTCCCTCGTGGAGACCATCACCAGTGCTCGCCAGGGGGTAGAGATGGTACGAGAGTTAATGCTAACGACCCTGGCAAAGCACGAAGTGGTCCCCATACCCGCTCAGGGCAAACCCTTTAATCCTGAGTGTATGCGTGCTCTAGGTCAACAGGTAGACGATAGTCTCCCGGCTAATATGGTGGTACAGGAGGTGGTTCGGGGCTACCTTTGGCAAGATCGAATTCTTCGAGAGGCGCAGGTGATTGTGGCGGTGCCTCCTACCCACAGCTAGGGCCCACAGATAGGGTACAGATAGAATTCCACTAACCGGGGTCTGGTGGGGCCAGCGCCAGACTGCTTAACCCTAGACCCAGTCAGAACTTCCTACCTACGGTATATCCCATAGCGATTGAGCCCCTGGGCATCAAATCATTTCATTAACAGAGTTTTTTGGGCGAGGAAAACCTCCAACCTCTAAGGATCTATAAAAGTTAAAAGCTGAAATAATCATGGGAAAAGTCGTCGGTATTGACCTGGGCACAACCAATTCAGTGGTAGCTACCCTAGACGAGGGACAACCCTGGGTGATCCCAGATGAAGAGGGTAGCCTACTATTACCATCCTATGTGGGGCTAAGCGAGAGCGGTCAACTGCTGGTGGGACAAGTGGCGTCTCGACAGTATGGAGCAGCCCCAGAACGAACTGTGAAGTCCATTAAACGCCACATGGGCACTGATTATCAAGTTACCCTGGCAGATCAAACCTATCGCCCGCAAGAAATTTCTGCAATTATTCTACGATCGCTCAAGCAACGAGCTGAGGCAGCCCTTGGTGAATCGGTGAGCCAATCCGTGATTACGGTGCCAGCTTATTTCACTGACGCCCAACGCCAAGCCACCAAAGAGGCGGGAGAGATTGCTGGTTTTGAGGTGTTACAAATTCTCAACGAACCGACCGCTGCCGCCCTAGTTTTCGAGGTAGAAACGGACGAAACCGAGAATGTGCTGGTCTATGACCTGGGTGGTGGCACCTTTGATGTCTCCGTTGTAGAGATCACCGGTAGTGTTACTGAGGTGCTAGCTAGTCATGGCAATAACCGCCTCGGGGGAGATGACTTTGACCGCCAATTACAGCGCTATCTCATTGATCGTTTCCATCAATCTCACGGAGTTGAGGTGCCCGAGGATCCTGGTATCCGAGCCAGACTCCTGCAGGCGGCAGAACGGGCCAAAATCACCCTTAGTGATCATGCATTTACCACAGTCCGGGAGCCCTTCCTGGTTAGCAAGGAAGACACTGCTCTCCACCTGGAGGTGGATATTTCTCGAGAAGACTTCGAACATCTTATCCATCCCTTTCTAAAGGAAACCCTAGAGGCTATCGATCGAGCCTTAAGTGACGCTGAAATGAGCCCATCGGACCTTGATCGGGTAATCTTGGTCGGCGGTTCTACCCGCATCCCCTTAGTTCAGCGTCTGGTAGAAGATCACCTAACCGATGTACCTGTCAGCAGCTTTGAGCCGGATCTCTGTGTGGCCTTGGGGGCAGCACTGCAAGCCGGAGTTCTGACGGGAGAGGCCGTGGATAATATCTTGGTGGATGTTTGTCCTCATTCCCTGGGCATCGCCGCCGTTATCGACACTGCCTTAGGCCCCATACCCAATATGTTTAGTGTCATTATTCCCCGCAATACCGTTATCCCCACCTCTAAGTCCCAGGTCTATTTCACCATGTTTGACCGCCAAAGCATTGTAGAAGTCGAGGTATTTCAGGGAGAAAACCCTGTGGCCCAAGAGAATGTGCCCCTAGGATCCTTCCAAATTGAGGGATTACCACCTAAGCCAGCCGGCGATGTAGAAGTAGAGGTGCATTTTGACTTTGACCTGAATGGCATCCTAACAGTCACGGCTAAAGAAAAGGGGATGGGGCAACAAAAGTCCCTGGTGGTTAATGATACTAAAGTAGGTCGACTATCCAGCCATGAACTGAATCAGGCCCGCCAACAGGTATCTTCACTTTTTGAAAGTTTAGAGACGATTGATATTGATGCCGACTGGCGAGAGACGGAAGATGAAGATAGGCTCAACCTGGAGGAAGAATAGTCGGTAAAGGATTTATGGCCTTGATCAAAACACTTAGAACAGAGTTGATCGATGAATACTAGGACGGGCAGGCGGTCTTACTCGCCTCCACCCAGTTCTAACTGTAAGGGTCAGACTCAACAATCAATGGGAAGTAACCTATGCTGACTAACCTATTAGTCCATAGCCTGGCGGTAGGGATAGGGCTGGGTAGCCTTACCCTATACCTGGCCGCCTTTTTTTTCCCCGAGGTACACCGACGCCACGACTTTTTTTGGAGTGGGGTCGGCCTTTTCTATGCCCTGGTGTTATGGTTTACCGCTGGATCGATAGATACCACGGAACTGCTCGGCCATGGCGCCGGTGTCAGTTTATTGGGGTGGTTGGGTTGGCAAACCTTGACCCTGCGACGTAAACGCACACCCCTGACCCTACAAACCCCCTACACCAGTGACTCCTGGCCTAATCTGCGGCGTGAAACCCTGTCCCTGGTGCAGGACTTTATTAACCAGACCGCCCTGGGGCGCTGGTTGACCCAATCTAATCGGCCCGCCACCCCTACCGTCGCTCAGGACCAGGGGCCAGGACTGCGAGCCTCCTCCTTAAAGCAGGTGGATTACGAATTTTTAGACGACCTGGCTAATGGGGCGGAAACTGACTCAAGCCCAAGGATCAGATCCCGACAGTCCCAGGCTTCAGTAAAGCTAGGATCACCGCCAGAGACCATCCCTGCTGGGCCCAGCCCTATCCACCCCAGCCAACAGCGCCGGTCACCCCTCAACTGGGTACAACGGGGGCACGCTTTAAGGGACTGGATTGGGGATCTATGGCGATCGCTCACAGCCCCTAAATCAAAACGAGCTGTGATCGAAATCCCCCCCCGTGAAGCCAGGGTTAATCCCCCCCCGGGGGGAATGATTGATGCAGTGCAGGTCCTAGAAGACCCAGTCCTGACTGACCAGCCCGCAGGGCCCGAACCCTCAGCCGATTCCCAAGATTCATCCAGTTCCAGCTGAAGTCAGACCTCCCGAAAAAATCACCCTGCCCTCACTCTAGTGGGTAGGCTGAAAGCTGAAGTTTTCCCAGGAACTGACCCCAGCTTAAGCATTAGCCCCTAGCATAGGAGTATGCCGCCTAGAGTCGGAATATATAGTGTTAGCCGTTTAGCTCAGTACATCGAACCAAGCTCTGAGTTTCAGCCCCTAGCAAGTGGCATTAAAATCTTGCTCTCACCGGACGTTCTCCAGCCTTCGCTTTCACCGATTAATCGTGTCTTAAGTACTTCCAATGGATCCTGACATAAATCTACCTACCTCTATTGGCTCCTGAGTGCTGACTCCAGAGTTCTGACCACTTCCTCAAGCCTCGCCTAACTTCTGCCACCAAGTACTAGTGCTATGGATATCAAGCTGATCAACATTGGCTTCGGTAACATCGTCTCTGCCCACCGGATTGTGGCCATTGTTAGCCCCGAATCAGCCCCGATCAAACGCATTATTAACGATGCCCGGGAGCGGGGTCAGCTGGTTGACGCCACCTACGGTCGCCGGACCCGAGCAGTGATCATTACAGACTCTGGCCACACTATTTTGTCAGCGATTCAGCCGGAAACGGTGGCCCATCGATTTCTGAGTGGTAAGGATAGTAAGGATCTCGATACGAAGACCTAGTCGGGCAGTTCCCTTCCAGAAACTAAGGCCAATCATAGCCCCCTCCTAAAGCGGTCTTGGCAGTGGGCCTGGGCGTTAATTTTCTGGTTGCCAAGATAGTAGGCGCAGTTGACGCTGTTCAGGCTGCCCCGATTAAAGGAACAGGTGTCGAACTGTACTGGGGCTCCGATTACAGCTTGGCTCTTGAATCGCATCACCGACTGTTCTGGTACTGTTTGCAGTAGATGCGGATAGATAGTCTTCTTGAGAATTCAAGAACTCTCTGGTGGATTCTTGAAACTCATCAAATCTTTCACTGTAGAAAATCTGGCTTTTCCCCATTGAAAACTATGGCTCCGTTAGCAGGAAAGGCTCTTGCTGTTGAGATACCCTACCGTTACCATTTCGCGCATTACACTTCTTATCAACAGAACGCAGCTGCTCATTCAATGTATTTCTTTCCCAGAACACTCCTTCAGAATAGCCCTGGATTGAAGGCTCGGTATCAGCAATTTCAAGACGCTTTTCAGCCAAACAAGCGTATATTTTGTCAAGCTCTACACCAAAATATTGCCTGCCTAATTTCTTGGCAACCACAGATGTTGTTCCTGAGCCAAGAAAAGGATCGAAAACAACATCTCCAGGATTAGAACTAGCAAGAATAGCTTTAGCAACTAACTTTTCTGGCTTTTGAGTTGGATGATCTGTGTTCTCTGGCATTGACCAGAAAGGAATGGTTAAATCTGTCCACAGATTAGAAGGGTGAGTAAGACGATAGTTTCCTTGCTCTGTCATATCCCAATCTTTTGGGGCGCCATTCACGGTGTAAGGAGCTATTGCTTTGCGTTTCAGCTTGACTGCATCTACGTTGAACGTATATGCGTCAGAAACTGTACAAAACCAGATATCCTCCGACGAGTTTTTCCAGTTCTTACTTGCTCCACGCCCTTTTTCTCGTTCCCATGTAATACGATTACGAACTTGAAAACGATTTTTAACTGCCTCAAAAACAGCGACTGAGGATTGCCAGTCACAACATATATAAATCGAAGAGGTAGGCTTTAAAGTCCCTTCAAGACCAGACAAAAATGTATCTAACCAATCTATATACGTATCTAAACTTCTTTTCTTAAAACTACTAGAGTTAAATGTTTTATTTAAATTATAAGGTGGATCAATAAACAACAAATCAACAGACTGTTTTGGCAAAAAATCCATTATTTGAAACAAGTCTTGGTTAATCGTGCGATTGAGTACTTCCTGTAAACTCACAGATTTATCTAACCGCAACAGCTTTTCTTTATATTTTGCTTTTTCCTCGTCCTTGAGAGTAATTGTCCTATTTCGAGGGGCACGTTCTTTATTGTCCAACATAGTCAACCATGAGCTAGGAGTAGATCCTATAAACGCACTAACCCAAGGGTAGTACATTCGCTAGCTTAAGCGATTGGCTCTTTAGATTACCAGATTTTGGCAATACGGTTTCATAGCTTTGTAATTTTTTGGGTTCGAGTAAACTTAATACTTGTGAAGCCCACGGCCGTAAAGACCAGCGACGCCCTTTTATGGCGTGCGCCGAATGACCGGCTGGTTGAGACAACAGGGCGAGGCGGGCCAGAACGTCTACCCAGTCAATGCTTTCATCGACCTACTCGGTCCTAAGCGTTCTGGCCAAAGCTACCCATCCGGCTGGCAAATGGATCTGTTCTACACACCTTCCCACCGTTAGGACGTTTCTGCGCAAGCAACCAGGGTCTCGCAAAGCAAAGCGCGATCGCCTCGTCAGTTCCCTTGCTAACTAACCGCAATGGGGGGATTATCCTTACTGTCAGGCTCAACCAATTGCTGTAGGCGATAGAGGCTGGCGTAGAGGCCGTCCTGGGCTAGTAGGGCGGCATGGCTGCCGGATTCCACCAATTGCCCCTGCTTCAACACCAGGATGCGGTCCACATTACGGATGGTGGAGAGGCGGTGGGCGATGATGATGGCGCTGCGGTTCACTAGCAATCGTTCCAGGGCCTCCTGAATCATCACCTCCGTACCCACATCCAGGTTGGCCGTGGCCTCGTCTAACACCAGGATGCCCGGGTCGCGAATGGCGGCCCGGGCGAAGGCCAGCAGTTGTTTCTGCCCCCCCGACAGGTTTGCCCCCCGTTGCCGCAGTTCCGTATCGTAGCCCTGGGGTAGGGCCTCAATCAGGGCGTGAACATTGGTTTTCTCCGCCGCCGCCACCACCGCCTGCCGGGGGTAGACTTCCCCCAGGGTAATATTGCTCTTCACATCACCGGCGAATAAAAAGCCATCCTGCAGGATCACCGCCAGCCGTCGCCGTAACTCCGCCTGGGGTAGCTGGCGAATATCCACCCCATCCAGGAGGATGGCCCCCTGCTGAATGTCGTAGAGTCGACAGAGCAGGCGAATGATGGAGCTTTTGCCGGCCCCGGTGGGCCCCACCAGGGCCACCTTTTCCCCCGGGTGGATGGTAAAACTCAGATCCTTGATGACGTATTCACCGGGTTTATAGCCAAAGGTGACGTGATCGAAGCGAATCTCTGCGGCGGTTGAGGCGGCGGTAGCTGGGTAACCAGGGGGCCCGGCCAGGGCGGGGGGGTTCCCCGTTTCCCCCTGGGGGTCGCGAATCTCCACCGGAATACTGAACAGGTCCGTAATTCGCTCCACTGCGGTCAGCCCAGCCTGGATGGCGGTGAACTTATCGGCAAATTGACGCAGGGGATCGAACAGGCGTTGGGCAAACAAAATAAAGGAGGCCAGCACCCCAAAGCTGAGGGAATCCCGCAGCACCAGTACGCCCCCCAGGCAGAGCACCCCACCGATCGCCACCAGGGAGATCCACTCCAGGGTGGCGGAGACCGCCGAGTCGTAGAAAATGGTTTTATCGACGGCGCTGATATAGCGCTGGTTGGTGCTGCGAAACAGCTCCGCATTGTAGCGTTCCCGCCGAAACAGCTGCACCACGTTAATGCCGCTAATGTTTTCCTGCAGGGTGGCGTTCAACTCCGAGAGGTGTTCCCGGGCTTTGTAGTTGGCCTTACGGTACTGTTGTTGAAAGTAAATAATTAGCCAGGTGACCGGCAGCAGCAGGACCAGCAGCAGCAGGGCTAATTGCCACTGCATGGTGAACATCACCACCAACAGCACCAAAATTGAGAATAGATCAGTAATAATGCCTACGGCACCGGTGGAGAAGACATCCCCCAGGGCGTCAACGTCACTGGTAATCCGGGTAACTAGCTTGCCGACGGGGGTGCGATCGAAGAAGCGCACCGCCAGGGAGAGAATATGGGCAAACAGGTCATTGCGGATGTCGGCGGTGATCCGCTGTCCCACCGCCTGCACCAGGTAGCTTTGATAACCGTCTAACCCCAACCGCAGCACCACCGTCACCAGCAGGGCTATAATCAGCAGATTCAGCCCCCCCTGCAGGGTTTGACGGGCCAGCCAGTCAAACACCGGTTCCTGGCGAATCAGGGAAATGGCCTGGCCAATCAGCACCGGTTGCAGGGCATTGGCCAGGGAAAGGGGCAGCAACAGCAGCAAGGGCCAGACCATTTGCCGACGGTAGCGGTAGAGGTAGGGCCAGAGCCGCAAAAATAGGCGCCAGTCACTGTCGACAGCGGGGACTGGATCGGCGGGGGCGACCGGGGTGGATAGCATATGAAATGGCCGAGGCCAGCTTAATTTCCGTAGAAGTAGGCAATTTCCTTGGGCTTGAGGGGGGCGAAATCCGCCGCCAGCAGCATTTGATCCAGTTCTGTCTGGGAGAAGTGCTTGGCGCCGATGCGGACGATCCGCGATCGCATGGAATTGCTGACGCCGCTGCGCTGCCGCTGCTCCTCCTTGGCCATGACGGTGTGGTAGAGGTCCAGCTTGGCCGCCGGAATCGGGGTGCCATCCAGGTCAATGCCTTGGGCAATGGCAGCATCAACGGCATCAGCACCGGTGGTGGCAGGCTGAGACATGGCAACTCCTTCCAGGTCAGGGGTAAACTATCCTGATCCTAGCAGAGTGTTTCCCCCATCCCCCACTTTTCCTGGGGTTGCTAGGGGGTGAGGCGCCGCAGAAAGGCCCTCAGACGATCGCTGCTGGGGTTGCTAAACACCTGCCCTGGGGCGCCCTCCTCCTCAATCACCCCGGCATTGAAAAACAGCACCTTGTTAGAAACCTCCCGGGCAAATTGCATTTCATGGGTGACCACCACCATGGTCATGCCCTCCTCCGCCAATTGCCGCATCACCCCCAGCACCTCCCCCACCAGTTCTGGGTCCAGGGCGCTGGTGGGCTCGTCGAACAGAATCGCCTCCGGTTTCATGCACAGGCTACGGGCAATGGCCACCCGTTGCTTTTGCCCGCCGGAGAGCTGTTCTGGATAGGCCTGGGCGCGATCGCCCAGCCCCACCTTATTCAGGTAGTGCAGGGCCAGTTCACGACATTCCGCCTCCGGGAACTTGAGCACCTTGCGGGGGGCCAGCATCAGGTTTTGCAAAACCGTCAGGTGGGGAAAGAGATTAAAATGCTGAAACACCATGCTCACCTGGCTGCGCAGGTGATAGAGAGCCTGCCAGGAGAGCTTCTGGGCTGACACATCCTGCCCCATCACCTGCAGACTGCCCTGGTTAATCGTCTCCAACCGGTTGAGGCAGCGCAGAAAGGTACTCTTGCCACAGCCCGAGGGGCCAATGATGGAAACCACATCCCCCTGCTCAAAGGTAGTACTCACCCCCTGCAACACCGCCAGGGCATCGTAGCTTTTGTGCAAATTATCGCAGGCAATCACAGGCACAGAGGGTGTAGCCATGGCAAAGGATCGGTAGGGGACAGGGGCAAGGCCCACCGGGGATAGCACCCCCTGGCATGGGAAAGGTAAGGTCACAAAGCCCATACTAAGAATCGCCCATAGGCCAGGGAGATCTGTATTGCAAAGAACATTTATCCGGTTGCAGAGCCTATAGAGTGCTGGCAATTGATCTAGACCAAACAATCCATGGCATCCCAACCTTCCCTGCGCTGGCTACGACGGCTGTTGATTCTGCTTAGCGCTATGACCCTGGTGATCCTCCTGAGCCAGGCACCAAATCGGGCCGAGACTTCCCAGACAACCTGGCAGGTGGGGACGGAGCCCACCTTTCCTCCCTTTGAGATGAAGAATGAGGCGACGGGAGCCCTGGAGGGGTTTGACATCGATCTGATGCAGGCCCTGGGGGATGCAGCGGGCCAGCAGGTCAAATTTATCAGCTTGCCCTTTGACGGGTTAATTCCGGCCCTGCAGGCAAAAACCCTGGACATGGTGATCAGTGGTATGACGATCACCCCTGAACGGGGGCAAACCGTTGATTTCTCCAGCCCCTACTTCAAAGCTGGTCTGGCCATTGCGGTGCGGGAGGGTAACAACCAGATTAAGTCCCTGGAGGACCTGAAGGGCAAGCGGATTGCGGTGCAGATCGGCACCACCGGGGCGGAGCAGGCCAACCAGGTGGAGGGGGCCACCGTCAGCACCTTTGATGGGGCCCCCCTGGCCCTACAGGAGCTGCTCAATGGCCGGGTGGATGCGGTGGTCAACGACCTGCCCGTGACTCTGTTTGCGATTAACGAGGCCAAGCTCAAGGGCATTAAGGTGGTGGGGGAATTGGTTACCGAAGAGTACTACGGTATTGCCCTGCCCAAGGGGAGTCAGGACCTGGCTAGCCTGAATACGGCCCTGCAGGAGCTGATCCAAAATGGCACCTATGGCCAGATCTACCGCAAGTGGTTTACCGCCAATCCCCCCATCCTCCCCACCGTCGCCCCGGCCCTGGCCACCGCCGACGTCAAAGGCCTGGATTGGGGGTTACTATTTCGCAACCTGCTGCGGGGCGCCTGGATTACGGTTTTGTTAACCGCCATTTCCTTTTTCCTGGCCCTGATTCTGGGCTCCCTGGTGGCCTTTGCCCTGATTTCCCCTATTAAGCCCCTGGCCTGGCTCTGTCGGGTTTATGTGGACTTCTTCCGGGGTACCCCCATGCTGGTGCAGTTGTTTATGATCTATTTTGGCCTCCCGGCCCTCTTCCAAAGCCTGGGGGTAGAGATCAGCTTTAATCGGTTTTTCGCCGCCGTCCTGGCCTTGAGTCTCAACGTCGCCGCCTACCTGGCGGAAACCCTGCGGGCGGGCATCCAATCCATTGATAGGGGTCAATGGGAGGCGGCGGAGGCCCTGGCCATGAATCCGGTGGAAACCATGCGCTACGTTATCTTCCCCCAGGCCTTTCGCCGCATCCTGCCCCCCCTGGGGAATGAATTTATTACCCTGATCAAGGACACCAGTTTAACCGCCGTGATTGGCTTTGAGGAGTTGTTTCGCCAGGGTCAGTTAACCGTGGCTACCACCTACCGCGCCTTTGAAATTTATCTGGCGGTGGCGATCGTCTACCTGGTGATGACCTCCCTGGCCTCCATTGTCTTTAAACAGTTAGAAGCCCGTATGGACCCGGTTGGTTGGGCCAAGAGGGGTAAGAAGGCCGCGGCCACCTAGGGCAGGTGTGCCATTGTTAAGCAGGCCCTTCAGGGGCCTGGGGGATTTCTATAATAGGGATGTGGCCCTCAATGGCCGCCACCGATCGGGTGCCATGGCGGGGCCGTCGCTGCAATCGCCCTAGGAGGCTTACCATGTTTAAGAAAATTTTGGTTGCCCTGGATAGCTCTGGCCTACGGGAGCGGGTGTTTAACCAGGCCCTGGAGTTAGCTCAGGCCACGGGGGCCCAATTAATGTTGTTGCATGTGCTGTCCACCTACGAAGAAGGTAGCCCAGGTATTCCGATTCGTTCTTACCAGGCCTACTATCCGATATTGGACGATGCGGTCTGGCAAGACTACCAAAACCGCTGGCAGGAGTTTGCTAATCAGCGGTTGGCGATGCTACAGCGGCAGGCGGACCAGGCCCTGGCCGTTGGGGTGACGGTGGAATTCTCCCAGAGCGTGGGGGACCCCGCCAGCACTATTTGTGCCGTTGCCAAGTCTTGGCCAGCGGATTTAATCCTGGTGGGTAGCCGGGGTCGGATGGGCTTGAGCGAGTTAGTCCTGGGCAGCGTTAGCAACCATGTCATGCACCATGCCCCCTGCTCTGTGCTGGTGGTCCATGGTGGGGTGGCGGCCCCGGCCCCGACCCCAGAACTAGCGGGTGTCGGTCCCCAGGTAGGGTAGGCCAGGTCAGGGTTAGTTTTCCCGGCGACGCAGATTGCCGGCTTTGACCCAGCCCTCTTGACCGGTGGCGGTGACTCGCACCTTGACCCAGGGCTGATCGGTGGGTTCCTCCAGCACCACCACTGCCTGGTTGTAGTCAAGGCCCCCCAATTGGGGGCGATCGGTGCCAGGCCCTTCCCGTAGCACCAGGCCAATTGGTTGGGTAATCACGGCCTCGTAGCCACCGTCGGGAGCCGCTGGCACCTCAGGCCCAGGGGCAACCGGAGCCGGAGGTGGGGTGACTACGAGCGTAGGCAGGGCGGGCTCAGGGGTCATCACCGGCGGCGCAGCGGCGGTGGAGGTAGCTGTCGTCGGGGGTGGGGTGGGCTGTTCATCGCCGTAGAGGGGTTTGGCGGGCAGCACCGCCAACCGCCCCATCAAGTAGCGGGCGGTGACAACGCTGGCCAGGGTAAGCAACACCAGGGCCAGGCCCATGCCCAGGATCAATTTGGAAAGATTGACCAAAAAACGATTCATAGATTCACTAGAATAGAGCCCCCACCAGGGCTAGAGAATTTATCGGCCCATGGTATCCTACTCCGCCCTAATCCGCATCTTCCCGGGACAGGGGCTGACGACGGGAGGCCAGGCGGGCCTTACCGGCCCCAGCCCAGGCCTGCAGGGCTTCAATTTGTTCCCGGGCGCTGCGGGCCAGGGGCACCATTTGACTGGCTGCACTGAGGATATCGTCGGTGGTAAAGTCTCGGCTTTGGCTAAAGCCCAGGTGCATGGCTTCAATAATCGCCTGTTCAATTTCCGCTCCAGAAAAGTCGGGGGTTTCGTAGGCAAGCCGGGCCAGATCGTAACTTTTTAAGCTGTGGGGGCGCAGGCGGGCCAGGTGCACGTCAAAAATCGCCTGGCGTTCGCTCTGGCTGGGGAGCCCAACAAAGAAAATCTCATCAAACCGGCCCCGGCGCAGTAACTCGGGGGGCAGGCTTTGGATATTATTGGCGGTGGCCACCACAAATACCGGCGAGGTTTTCTCCGCCATCCAGGTGATAAAGGTGCCGAAGACCCGACTGCTGGTGCCAGCGTCCCCCCGGCTGTCACCCCCCCCAAAGGCCTTATCAATCTCGTCAATCCAGAGGATACAGGGGGCCAGGGCCTCCGCCAATTGAATCATCTGGCGGGTGCGGGACTCCGACTCCCCCACCAGGCCGCCAAACAGGCGACCCACGTCTAGTCGCAGTAGGGGTAGGTGCCAGTGGTGGGCGATCGCCTTTGCCGTTAGGGATTTGCCCGTCCCCTGAATACCGATCAGCAGCAGGCCGCGGGGGTAGGGGAGGCCGTACTGCCGGGCCTTGTCGGAAAAGGCCGTACCCCGCTTTAGCAGCCAATCCTTCAAATTATCCAGCCCCCCAATATCCGAAATTTGCTCGGTGGCGGGATAGTAATCCAGGATTTGGGTCTGGCGAATGGTTTGCCGCTTTTCCTCTAGCACCAGGTCCAGGGCCCGGTCGTCGCAGTCACCATAGCTGGCCAGAGCTCGCCCCAACACCCGGCGCACCCGCTCCAGGGAGAGCCCCTGGCAGGAACGTACCAGTTCATCCAGCAGGGGGGCCGCCAGGGTGACACCGGCAGACCCCAGGAGTTGCTGAATGTCCTGGCGGAGGATGGCGGGGGTCGGCAGGGTGAACTCCAGTAGGGTAATGGTTTCAGCCAGATCCTCAGGGATGCGCAGCTGGGCCGAGAGGATGATCAGGGTTTTGGGTTGGGCCTTGAGGTGTCGGGCCAGGTTGCGTAACTTGCGGGAAATGGCAATGTCCTCAAGGAATCGGTCAAAGTCCCGCAAAATAAAGACTCCGGCGGCGCTAGCCGGTAGCTTTTCCAGAAATTCTAGGGCCTGTAGCGGGTTGCGACGACCAAAGCCGCTGTCATTCAGGTTGCCCTGGTAGCCCTCCACAAAGTCCCAGGTGTAAACCGGCCGATTACCCTCCAGACGAGCGCAGGCCGCAATTTCCGCCTCGGCCCGCTCCTCCTCTGGGGTGGCAACGTAGATGATTGGGTAACGGGCCCGCAACAGGAGTCCCAGATCTTCAGTAAACCCCATGGCCCTAACTATCCTGGCCCTTGAGTTGACGCTGTAGCTGGCTCAGGGCTGACCAGCGACGGTCCACCGACCCCGGGTCAGGGCCAGGGGAAATCTGGATGCCAGGACAGTCAGGGGAGCAAATCTGGCGCTGGGGTAGGGCCAAACAGATCTGTTCGTAGATCCAGGTGGTGGCCTCAAAGTGACCATTGGGGGGCAGGGTTTCCACCAAATCCTCCAGGCCCATGTCCTGCTCTAGGGCCTGACTAGCGGGGTCGGGGCTGTCCTGCAGCCAGATCAGCTCCTGCGGTTGAATGGCCAGGCGATGGTTATAGCTTTGCAGGCAGCGATCGCAACTCAGGGTAATAATCGTTTCCGCCCTGCCCACCACCTCCAGGTAGGTCTGCTGATGGGTGACGGTGACCTGCCCCCGCACCGGCGTCAGACTGTCTAACCCCGGCAAATGGTCGGCGATCTCGACCTGCCATTGCTTTTTGGGGCGTTGCAGCAGATGGGGAATGTAAACGGTTTCCATGGCAAACCTGGGATAGCGCCGGCAGTAAAGGCTCAGGGGGAGGGCTCGAGGCAAACCACCAGGCGGCGATCGGGCTCCTTGCCCCGGCTGAAGGTGGCCAGGCCGGCCTGGGTAGATAGGAAGTGGTGAACCTGGCGCCGCTCCGCCGCAGATAGCCCGGTCAACTCGTACTCCTGACCACTAGCCCGGACCTGGTCCGCCGCTGCCTCCGCCATCTGCCTTAACTCCGCCAGACGGCGAGCCCGATAACCCGCCAGCTCAATGGTGAAGGCCTGCTGCTCCCCGTCTGGTTTGCCCAGGTTGAGGGTGGTGTTAGCCAGGTACTGAATCGAATCTAGCACAGAGCCACCGGGACCAATCAGGGTTTCCACCTGATCCGCCGTCAGGGCCTGATCGGCAATGGTGAGCCAGCAACTATCCCCCGAGTCATCGTTCACCATGGCGGCACTCACCGGCGCCTCAACCCCCTGCAGGGCTAGCAGGGCGGTTAACCACTCCACTCCACTGGTCAGGGCTGGCTTGGTCATAGCAGCTAGGCCTTTTTCTTCTTAACGCGACTGGGTTCAAAGGGCAGGGTTTTGCGATCGTCCTCCGCTGTACTAGCCTGGGCATCAACAATCTTTTGCAGGTTTTCCGGCAGGGGCTCGCGGGACAAAATAAAGGCCTGGAGGGTTTGGAAGATGTTGGCCACCACCATATACATCAGCACCCCTGCCGGCAAGGGAAAGAACAAGAACATGCCGGAGAAAATCACAGGGGTGAACTTGTTAACGGCGTTTTGTTGGGGGTTATCGGACACCGCCCCCTGGCCAGAGAGCACCTGATTCAGGTAAAGGCTGGCCCCAAAGGCCAGTACCATGGCCAGGATATCCCAGTGAATGGCTCCATCTTCGCCGGTGACCCCGACTCGCCCCAGGGCCTTAATGAACAAAAAGCCCTTATTGGTGGCCAGGCCCGGCACCTGTACCTTAATGGTGGCCTCTCCAGGGGAGAGGGCGGTAACGTGGCCCTGATCGTCAACGGCGATGATGGCTTCTCCCTTAGTCACCTGCCACTGGGGCTGGACATCAACGTCCGTGTCGGTGTACTCAGTCACCAGACTTTCGATGGATTCGCCCGTGGGAGTTTGGAGGCGCACATCGGTTTTTTCCCCCACCACCAGGCGATTGCCCCCCGGCACCACCGCCGCGATGGGAAAATGGGCGCCATCGGAGACATAGATAGCCTTGGGGGGAGTACTAAAAATTTGGGGTTGGATTTGCTCGATTTTATCCTCAGGAAAAACCTGGAAATTAACGTCGTAACCAATGTCGGAAAAGGGCGATCCCCGCAGGGTGGCAAACAGAGCGAAGAGGATAGGCATCTGCAGCAGTACAGGGAAACAACCCGCCAGGGGGTTGCCAAACTCTTTGTAAACCTTACCCATCTCCTCCTGGAGCTTAGTCGGATCGTCCTTGTGGCGGTCCTGGATTTCCTTGACCCGTTTTTGCATGAGGGGTTGGGTCACCTTCATCCGCCGCATGTTGCGGATCGATCCGGCATTGAGGGGATAGAGGGCAAAGCGAATCACCAGGGTTAGGGCGACGATGGCCAGGCCATAGCTGGGGACGATCCCGTAGAAGAAGTCCAGGATCGGCAACATGACGTTGTTTGAAAGAAATCCAATACCAAAATCCATGGGCACCTAAACCCCGCTGCGGGGACTATGACGTTAATCGCTCAATTAACCAATTTAGCGCAGAAAGGCAGAAGCACACCAGACCAGAGTCAGAGTTGTTCAAGGCTTGGCCTGGAGATGAAGCCGGGACAAGAACTGGATAACCAACCAGAGCCCCTACTGGGGAAGGATGGCGGCGGGGGATCTAGACCTCCCCCACCGCACCACTCACCGCCTGGGCCTGGGGAGAGATTTTCTCGTTGATATAATCGTAGGTCTGTCGGAAATTGGGCATGGCTCGCAGCTCCAGTCGGCTGCCATCCTTGAGGGTAACCACCATGTCTCCCCACAGGCCAAGCCCACGGGGAACCGTGACGATTTTACGAATTTCGGAGTAAATAATGTCCGTGCGATCGCGCCCCTGCCAACCGCCAGTGACCGAGATTCGCC
>Ga0172367_10003641_pt1 | contig 19708 bp, 18 predicted proteins | sample Lak10m_FD_114542 | JGI IMG/M metagenome (GOLD analysis project Ga0172367, IMG submission 114542) | Freshwater microbial communities from Kabuno Bay, South-Kivu, Congo - kab_022012_10m | ecosystem: Environmental > Aquatic > Freshwater > Lake | place: Democratic Republic of the Congo: South-Kivu...
CTACATAGAGCTTATAGATGTCGTCTAGAGAAATACTTAAAAATGTTTTGCCAAGATATTGCAACAGAATATTTAGCACTATACCTAATGTGGTTTTGCCAGTACCTTGGCCACCCAGTAAGCCTTGAATAAAAGTTCTTTCTAATTTTGTTTGCTGATTGGCTAGGCTTTGAGCGAGGGGTAGCCAATAATGCCAGAGCAGGGGCAAAGTTGCCGATGGAGGATGGATTTGGATATTATGCAGCTTTAGAGTTTCTAGAATTTCTGGATAAGCTAACCGTAAAAGCTGCGATCGTTGATCAACTATTTCTGCAATTGCTTTTAAATCTCGTTTTAAATTGGGATTATTAACATCCAACCGATCAAAGCAATTGTTTTTTCTTGATTCGTTCACTAATAAATCATTATCAGCGCTTGATAGGCGATCGCCTTGGACTAATAGTTCAAAAATTCTTATAGGTATATTTTCGAGCATTTCCTTACTACGTCAGGCTTCTGCATAGTTAGCTATATAAATCAGTTATAAAAATCACAAATTTACAAAAATTAAGCTATTAATTAAATATAACTTAACCTAGAATGAATTCAGTGAGTAATTATACGCAAGCTCCTCCACAAAAATACGGATAGTTACTAACTTAAATACAACCAAAACCATTACCAAAAAGACAAAATCCAACAACTATGAATTTCAAAGCTCTTTTGATCATTGCTAGCCTTAGCCTATCTGCTGGATTAGTTTCTTGTGCCACAGAAACCACTAAAACTCCTGCTTCTACTCCAGCCGCTACTTCCGCTCCTGCTGCTACCGATGCTGCTAAAGACAAAGCTACAACCGATGCTAAGCCTGATGCCACTAAAGATGCTAAGCCTGCTGATTCAATGGCTAAGCCCGATGCTGCTAAGGACAAAGCTGCAACTGATGCTAAGCCTGCTGATGCAATGGCTAAGCCTGCTGATGCAACTGCTAAACCTGATGCTGCTAAGCCTGCCGACCCAACGGCTAAGCCTGCTGATGAAACCAAGAAGCCTCAGTAGTATTTAAAACAAAAAAAGAGGTGACGCAAAGCGTCACCTCTTTTTTTGTTTGAGGCTGCTAGAAGTTGGACTAAGATCTAAGCAAAACTCTATAGGAATGATCATGCGATCGCCAACTCAAGAGCAGACGCTCAAGCCCAAACAAGATTTACCCGCCAAAGTTTTTCATTGGGTAAGTCTGGTCAGTTTATTTTTAATGATCACCAGTGGCTTACAGATTTATAACGCTAATCCAGTATTTGGTGGACGAGGAGGTATTCACCTTCCTGCAATTTTAGGACTAGGGGGATGGTTAGCAGGTGGTAGACATTGGCACTTTGCGACAATGTGGCTATTTGCGTTAAACCTGCTGTGGTATGGGATTTATGTTTTGCTTAGCAAACGTTGGCGACATCGATATGCGAGTAACAAAGATATTAAAGCCTTAATAGTTAGCCAAAATACCAAGCGCAAAAACTACGCATGGCATCGCTTGATTTACACATTGCTAATTCCGATCTTACTGTTATCGATTTTTACGGGGATCGGGATGTATAAGCCAGCCCAGTTTTATTGGATCGTAGATAGTTTTGGTGGTTGGGATGCGTTACGAATTACGCACTTTATGGCAGTACCGATCACACTGATATTAGGCGGTATTCATTCTCAGTTGGGGCGAAAAGTGGGTGGAGATCGCCTTCTAGATTCAATGTTTTGGGAGTAATACCAGTTCACAAAAGTGCTGACACACTTTTGTGAACTAAAAAACTAGCCCAGTAAGGGTTTTAAAAGCACAAAATGGCTACGCTATTTTGTGCTTTGGTACAAGTAAAGGCGGCGCGAAGCGATGCCTTTGTTATATTTAAGTTATGTCACAAGAACCTGAACAAAAATTACCAAGCTCAGAGCTTGAGTTAGATGAGACTGATTTAGTCCCACGCCGCCGCTTTTTGTCCCTAGGAGGCGCAGGATTGCTAGCAATTGGCTTTGGTAGCCTTGCTGAGGGTTTGGTGGGCAGTTTATCAGAGCCATTAAATCAGCAGGTTGAAGCACTGATCTTTAAACCACAGCAGCCAGTCCCAGAATTCCCAATTAGTGCGATCGAGCCAGATAAGTTAATTATTAATAGTTTCCGTGGTACGCCAGTAATTAACCCTCTAGCTTATCGCCTCACAATTGACGGTGAAGTAAATAATCCCTTGAGTCTAAGCATGGGCGATCTCCAAAAAATACCTTTTACTAACATGGTTATCCGTCATGTATGCGTTGAAGGGTGGGCGGCGATCGTGCAGTGGGGTGGTGTCAGAATACGAGATTTAATAGCGATCGCTCAGCCATCTGCTCAAGCCAAATACGTATATTTCTATTCAGCCGATGGCTATTACGAAAGTTGGGATATTGACTCGGTGATGCATCCCCAAACCTTAATGGCTTATCAGAAGAATGGGCAGCCTTTAACTCCAGCATATGGTGCGCCATTGCGTCTTGCCTCACCTGTCAAGCTTGGATACAAACTTAGTAAATGGGTAACTAGAATTCAGCTTACGAGTAGCCTTGGCAAAAAACGTGGTTACTGGGAAGATCTCGGTTACGAATGGTATGCAGGGCTGTAGATCAAAATAAGGTGTAAAGCAAAGCTTTACACCTTATTTTGATCTACAGCCATTTGCGGCGTGCAATGAAACATCAATTCAACGAACGCGCAAAATAGTAAAAATAGCAGAGCCATTTTTACTATTTTGCGCCATTTGCGCTGCGCTTCGCGCTGCACAAATGGCTATATTGAACTAACGTTAACTTTTATTACAATTCTTGTGATATCTTCACAATTAAGGATGCAGAAAACGTTGCGATTTTCATCCTGATGCTCTTCAGACTAGGTAAAATCTATGCGTTTAATATTTACATCTAGCTTTAATCGATTCCAAACTATTAATGCCACACAAGCATGGTCTTTATTTCTCACAGGCTGCCAAAAAGATGACTCACTCGGGAAAAATCCAATGATTGGGAAATATGTGACCGTCGTCATTCTGGGAGCGCTCATTGCTCAGATATTTGAAGCTATTTTACTAGCATCCTAAAAAAATATTAAGAGAGTCGGCACTACGTCCCGACTCTCTTAAATGTGGCTATTTACATTATGGTGTTCAAAAAACTTAGACAGCTTCTAAATCTTTTTCACCAGTACGAATTCGGATAATTCGTTCTACAGGAGATACGAAAATCTTACCATCGCCAATTTCACCAGTACGGGCAGCGGTAATAACTTTGTCTACCACCATATCAACTTGATCATCTTCGATGACAATCTCGATTTTGAGCTTTTGTAAAAACTCAACTGTGTACTCAGAGCCACGATAGCGCTCTGTTTGTCCTTTTTGACGACCAAAACCACGTACTTCTGATACCGTCATACCGACTACGCCAGCATTTACCAGAGCAATTTTGACTTCGTCAAGCTTGAATGGACGAATGATTGCTTCAACCTTTTTCAAATTAACTCCTCCACAGATTCTTGAACTTTAATACACTTGAATCGCTACCCAGATTTGTAGCCTAGCATACTTTTTAGGAATGTCATTCAGATTGGCGTTAGGATTGACGTTGCCACAACCACCAACGAATTACCAATTTCTCTAATTCTATCCAAATAAACATCAATGCACTAAAACCAAAACAAACTGCCAATTCGGTTGGGGAGATTAAATGTGTACCAAAGAAGTTACGGAATGGCTCTACGTAGATCAGGACTAATTGTAAAACTGTAGTCATAATCACCGATCCCCAAACATAAAGATTTGTCATTGGGTTAATCTCAATGCATAGCTGCGTGTTGGAACGAATCGCGATCGCATGACCCATTTGCGCTAAACAGAGAGTCGTAAATACCATCGTAGCCCAACGCTCTTTGTCATAGATGTCACTGAAGTTGGTGGTAGTGTAAGTATAAGCCCAAGCCATAAGCGCGATCGTAATAATAGCTAAGACAATCCCAATTCTGACCATGTATGCTCCCATTCCTCTGGCAAAAATATTTTCACGGGGATCGACAGGAGGTCTTTTCATCACGTTTGGTTCGGCTGGCTCAACGGCAAGGGCAAGAGCAGGCAACCCATCAGTAACAAGATTCATCCATAAAATTTGCAAAGGGCTAAGAGGCACTGTTAAGCCGAGCAATGGAGCCGACGCAATCGTGATGACTTCGCCGATGTTGCTACCGAGAATATATTTAATAAAACGGCGAATATTTGTATAAACTACACGACCTTCCTCAGTGGCGGCAACTATCGTCGCAAAGTTATCATCCAGCAAGATCATGTCACTGGCTTCTTTGGATACATCAGTACCAGTGATCCCCATGGCGATACCGATATCAGCTTGCTTTAGTGCAGGGGCATCATTAACACCATCACCTGTCATCGCTACAAACTGATGCTGTCTTTGTAAAGATTGGACAATCCGCAGTTTATGCTCAGGAGAAACACGGGCATAGACACTAACCTGCCTAACTTCCTGATCAAGATCTTCGGAACTCATATGTTCTAGCTCTCTGCCAGTGAGGACGCGATCGCCTGAATCAGCAATCCCCAAATCTTCGGCGATCGCCTTAGCAGTGAGTTGATGATCCCCAGTAATCATTACAGGGCGAATACCTGCTTCACGGCAGCGTTTCACCGCTTCACGAACTTCTGGACGTGGTGCATCCAGCATTCCCACTAAGCCAACCCAAACTAAGTTGCTTTCATCTTTTTCAGTAATTCCATCTTCTGGTAAATCCGAGAAATTACGATAGGCAAATCCAAGGACACGCAAACCACGGCTAGCAAGTTCATTATTTTGATCGAGAATTTGTTGACGCTGATGATCCGCGATCGCATGGCTCTGATCGCCAATTTGAATATGGGTGCAGCATTCTAAAGTTAATTCGGGCGAGCCTTTGCAAAACAGAACGTGTCCTCCATGCTCACCCTGAACCAGCACACTCATGCGTTTGCGCTCAGAGGAAAAAGGAACCTCAAACACGCGCGGCATCCGATGCTGCCATTCCGCCGCTTCACAGCCACCTTTGCTCGCCAGAACTAGCAAAGCGCCTTCCGTGGGATCACCGATGATCATCCACTCACCGTTTTTTTGTTGCAAGATCGCATCATTGCAAAATACACATGCCATCAACAGTTGTTGGACTTCAGGAATGTTGTTTACTGCAAAGGTAGAATCTTCAGATGAGTTTCCTAATATGCTAAATTCACCAACTGGGGCGTATCCATCCCCTGTAACTTGCAGCGAATGTAATCCTGTGCGGATACCCTGCACCACCATTTTATTTTGAGTAAGTGTGCCTGTTTTGTCAGAACAAATCGTGGTCACAGACCCCAAAGTCTCAACGGCTGGTAAACGGCGAATTAGGGCATTTCTTCTAACCATGCGTTGAGTTCCCAGAGCAAGGGTGACAGTCACTACCGCAGGTAAGCCTTCAGGCACTACCGCAACTGCCATACTCAGCGATGTCTTTAGTAGGTCACCAAAGTTGCCTTTATTGAGCATTCCTACAAGTACAACTAAACCCACTAAAGCCAAAGAGCCGCTTACGAGTACATTTCCCAGTTGCGTCATCCGCTGTTGCAGAGGGGTATCTTCATTTTCAACATCTTGAATTAGCACCGCAATTTTCCCTAATTCAGTCTGCATTCCTGTTTTTGTAACTAGCACCTTGGCGCGTCCCTGCACGACCTCAGTACCCTGATAAACGCAATTCAGGCGATCGCCTAAACTCGCTTCTTCTTCTAAAACTAATTTTGCTTCTTTGTTAACGGCTTCAGCTTCCCCTGTCAGAGCCGATTCCCGCACTTGTAAATTTTGTTCATCAAGTAATCTTCCATCAGCAGCAATCTGTACTCCTGCTTCTAAAAGCATGATATCACCGGGGACAAGTTCTTTACCATTGATTTCGATGACTTCACCATTGCGAATCACCCTCACCTTAGGCGAAGACATCCGCTTCAACGCGGCAAGTGCTTTTTCAGCATTAGTCTCTTGCATATAGCCGAGAATGCCGTTGAGCAGAACAATCGAAGTAATCGCGATCGCATCCTTCGGAAATTCGTCATCCCTAATATCTAGGACAGCCGAGACCACAGCAACTGCCATCAACATGATCAGCATGATATTTGTGAACTGATCGATAAAAATTTGCAGTGAAGATCGCCCAGCTTTTTCAATTAGTTCATTGGCTCCATAACGCTCAAATCTAGCCGCAACTTCTTTGCTAGTGATACCTTGATCAGCATCACTTTGGAGTAATTTCAGCGATTCATCAGCGGTGAAGGTATGCCAGCGAGCTACTGGAGGGGCAGAGGTAAGATCTTGTGTCTCAAGTGCCATCGATAATCTTTAGGTAAACGGTTATCAACATAGTACTAAAAAATAGTAATTATCGCCTTAAAGAATCTTGAAGCAAGTAATGCCAAAGCACAAAATGGCTACGCCATTTTGTACCTTCAAAACCCTTACAGGGTTTGGGTTTTAATTCACAGAATTGTAGCCACACTTCTGTGAATTGGTATAAAAACAGTACTGAGGTTTGCACCACCTAGTGATGGTGCAAACCTCAGTACTGTTTTTTGAAAGTCCTCTAAAATTTCTCTATAGGTGGACTCTCAAAAAAAACAGCTTTTATAATGAAAATTTCCAAAGACCAGCCAGTGATAACAAAGCACAAAATGGCATAGCCATTTTGTGCTTTCAAAACCCTTACAGGGTTTGGTTTTTAATTTACTGAATTGTAGCCACACTTCTGTGAATTGGCAGCAATTCTCATTATAAAAATAGGTTTTTAATAGGTTTTTAGAAAGCCCGCCGTTGGCAGGCTTTCTAAAAACCTATTTTATTGTTTCCAGCGCCTTAGGCGCTGGAAACAATAAAATAGGTTTCATAATGAGAACTGCTGGTGAATTGGTATGAGAATTAGCGTGAGGAAGAATTACGATACAATTGCTTGATGATTAACAATCCATTTTTGCCCCAGAAGTTAGTGGGCAGACAGACAGAATTAGAGCAAATTAGTCAAATTTTGTTAGAAGATGGCGATTTGCTGATTGCAGGTGTTGCTGGAAGCGGTCGCAGAACTTTGGTCAAATGGGCTGCTCAAAAAGCTGGTGCAAGAGTAATTACTTTAGATTGTTTACGAGCAACTGATGGCGATCGCTTTTTAAAACTATTGGCCGAAAGCTTGCTCAGTACCTTTGATCAACCTGAAGAACTGATTAAGCTACAAATTTTACTCAAGGGTGAGCCAATTACTTTTGAATTAACGGAACAGTCCAAACCTCGGATGAGTTGGAAGCTCTCCTCAACGGGAATTTGGAACTTATTTAAGAATTTGCTCAGCTTGCCACAACAGATGGCAGAATGGCTTGATTGCCGAGTGGCGATCGTGTTGCATAACTTCACCCATATTCGCTCATGGGATCGTAAAGGTGAATGGGAAGAATACTTGCGCCGCGAAATTCAACTTCAGAGTCGAGTAAGTTACATCTTAATCGCCACAGTCCCTGAACCTTGGATGCATAAGTTAAGTTTAAATGTGGTCGAACTTCCACCTCTTAGCAATGATGAACTTTGCCAATGGCTAGAACCGACAATGCAAGCAAAAGGATTGAAGTTTGATCCTCGAACTAGCGTATTAAAGCTATTTACAGAATATATTCAAGGGAATTTGAGCGATGCGATCGCTTTAACTAGACGCATTTGGCTTGATTATCTCACTCAAATAAATGCTCAATCTGAGTTTCTAATTCAACCGCATCATGTGCATCAAAACATGTTGGCACTAATCGAAGATCTTGCTCCTACCTTTGAGTCTTTGATCATGCTCTTACCACCAACTCAAGTAAGGGTATTAGAAAGTCTGGCGATCGATCCCACAGTTAGCCCCCATAGTCGTGAATATATTCAAAAACATCGACTTTCTAAAGGTGGCAGTCTTCAAGGAGCATTGGATAGTTTGGAACAAAAGGGACTAGTTTACGGTGCAAAATATGGCTATCGAATTGCACTACCCACATTACAATTTTGGCTGAAGCAGCGCTTAGGGTAAGCAATGCAAAACATTCACACTCTACCTATAGAAGTTGTACATCTAATCGCCGCAGGAGAGGTGATTGATTCCTTAGCAGCCGTGGTAAGAGAACTTGCCGAAAATGCGATCGATGCGAAGGCAACGCGAATTGTGATTTCCATTTGGACAGATTCCCTCTCAGTACAAGTGAGTGATAATGGCTGTGGCATGGCGATCGCTGATTTATCACAGGCTGCTACACCACATACAACTAGTAAAATCAATAACGCCGAAGATTTACAACAGATTAATAGTTTAGGCTTTCGGGGTGAAGCTCTCTATAGTCTTGCCCAACTTGCTGATCTAAATATTTGCAGTCGTCCAGTTCTAGAACCAGTGGGCTATCAGGCTCATTATGATCAGTACGGTCATTTGCCAACTATCCCCAAAGTGGTGGCGATCGCCACAGGCACAGTCGTCACAGTTCACAATCTATTTTCTCGCTATCCCAATCGCTTACAATCTCTGCCTAGTAATTCGCAACAAGTTCGCAAAGTGCAATTGCAAATTCAGCAAATGGCGATCGCCAACCCACAAGTTAACTGGCAATTTAATCTCGACAATCGAGAATGGATGACGATTTGGGCAGGAGAGAATGCAAGTGAGATTTTGCCCCAAATTATTAGCTCGATTCAGCCCTATGATCTAGTATATAAAGAATTTTCCCTCACCCCCAGCCCCTCTCCCGCAGGAGAGGGGAGCAATATCTCCATTACCCTCGGACTACCCGATCACCTATCGCGTCGTCGTCCTGATTGGGTAAAAATCATTCTCAATGGGCGGCTGATTAATTTCCCTGAATTAGAGCAAACTATTCTCTCTAGTTTAGAGCGAACCTTACCACGTAATCGTTTTCCTATATGTGTTGTTGATTTAAACATACCCTTCGATCGCATTGACTGGAATCGACATCCCGCTAAGTCTGAAGCCTATATTCAAGATTTAGGAGAAATCCAAACTCATTTAAAAAATTGCATTACAGAAGCCCTAAAAGTTCCTGAATCAAACTCACAAATTAATTACAATAGTGCCGCTAATGATCTATTAAGGACTGCTGAGCGAAAGACTTCTTATTTGATTCCTACCAAACGCGAAAACTTTAACCAGCCAAATTCGTCGTTAAAGGCGATCGCGCAGGTTCTCGATACTTATATCTTGGCAGAACATGCAGGAGGTTTATGGCTAGTAGAGCAGCATGTTGCCCATGAGCGAGTTCTCTTTGAGCAAATCGAAATCCAGTGGCAAATCGTGGCGATCGAGCAGCCGATTTTATTAAAGCAACTTTCTGATGATGAAATTGAACGTTTGCAAGCATTGGGTTTAGAAATAGAAGCTTTTGGAAATAACCTATGGGCTGTGCGATCGCTGCCTGAAATTCTCATTGGTCATGAGGATTGCACTGTAATTTTGCATGAAATGAGTCAGCAGGATGATCCGACAATGGCAAGAGCAACGGCAGCCTGCCGTAGTGCAATTCGCAATGGCACAAAGTTAGAAATGTCCACAATTCGCGACTTACTCTGGCAATGGCAACAAACCCGCAATCCTCATACTTGTCCTCATGGTCGCCCTATTTGTCTTGCGATCGATGAGTCAGATTTAGCAAGATTTTTCCGCCGCAATTGGATTATCTCAAAATAGTCCCAGAGATTATGTGACGCGAAGCATCGCACAATCTCTGGACTACTTTATTTAATATTGGGGTAGCTATATAATTAACGTCAGTTCGACGAAAGCGAAAAATGGTAAGAATCGCTATGCGATTCTTACCATTTTTCGCCATTTGGGGCGCGCTAAGCACGCCCCAAATGGCGATATCGAATTCACGTAAATTTACTCAGGGTTTTCGGAAGAGTGATTTTCTAAATCTTGAATACAAGTTTCAACGTGATTCTTTAAATCAGGCAATTTGTCAGGGTTGTGAATGATATTCCAGACAGTTTCCAAATCAATCCCCCAATAGTGATGAGCTAGAACGTTTCTAAAATCCCCAATATCGCGCCAAGGAACTAAAGGGTAATTGCTTTTGAATTCGCTAGGAAGTTTGTTAACTGCTTCGCCAATAATTTCTAGCTCTCGGATTACAGCCATTGTCACTGTTCTATTGGTTAAGAAGCTTTGTTTTCCTCCTTGAATATGAATAGCGATCGCCTCTATAGATTCCTTAATATGATAGAGAAAAAACAGAGGTGATTTTGGTGTTTTACTCATAATAGAACTGCTGATGCTAAAACTTCTTGCTTGATCGTATGGTGCAGGGCTGTGCTATGAACAATATCAACTTCACAATTGAGTAATTCCTGTAATGCCCTACGTAAGCGAATTACATCAAATAAATCTTGTTCTGGATCAGGATCAATCAAAAAGTCAATATCACTATTTTCTGTGTTTTCATTTTTGGCAACAGAACCAAACACCCTAATATTATGAGAATGATATTGTTTTGCTAATTCAGTAATTTTCAATCGATATTTTCTCAATTCTTGTAAGTTCATAACTTTAATCAGTAACTACTTGAGATTCTGATAATTAACACGATGTATTAATCCTATTTTTTTGTTTTACTATGCGAGTTCACTATTTTTTCATACGTTTCTCCAAATATAGCTCCATAACAACCTAACGTTTAGGTTGTTATGGAATAGTACAATAATAATTTTTAAAATATGAAGAGTAAAGCTTTTATAGTTGGGGCGGGAATTGGGGGCGTGGAATTTTTGACGGTTCGTGCTAGGGAATTGATCAGCATTGCGGAGGTAATTATTAGTGATGCGCTGGTCGATCGCGCTTTATTAGATCTTGCTCCTGCAAACTGCGATCGCATTATTGCTGGTAAACGTGGCGGACAAGAAAGCGTTAAGCAAGCCGAAATCAATCAAATGTTAGTGGAATATTGCTTGCAAGGTAAGCGAGTAGTGCGCCTCAAAAGCGGTGATCCTTGGATATTTGGGCGATCGCTACCTGAGATACTTGCTTTACAAGCAGCAAACTGTGAATGGGAAGTAGTTGCAGGAATTTCTAGTGCGATCGCGGCTCCCATGTTGGCAGGAATTCCACTTACAGAAGTGGAAGCGAGTTCTTGTTTTGCGGTGATGACGGGACATGATTTGGAGCGATTGCCTTGGGAAGCGATCGCCCAAATTCCGACATTGGTAATTTTGATGGGGACAAATAATTTAGAGAGACTGTTAGAGAAATTACAAGCGGGAAAATCTGCGGATACAAAAATTGCGATCGTGCGTTGGGGTGGGAGAGTCGATCAACAAATATGGACAGGAACTCTAAATAATATTCAATCAAAATTACCTGAAGGATCACTATCGCCATCGGTGATTATTATTGGTGAAGTCGTAAAGTTTCATGAGCAATTGTCGCGTCAGTGCGATCAATCGTTGGAGAATTTTGAGCAACAGGTAGAACTCGAAAAGGAAAAGTTAGCGTTGCAATGCAAAACGATTTTGGTGACAAGGGCGGCGGGTCAGGCTAGCCAATTTACAGATTTATTGACCAGTCAAGGCGCGAAAGTAATCGAGATGCCCACTTTGGCGATCATCCCGCCCACTAGTTGGGAAATGCTCGATCAGGCGATCGCCAATCTATCCAGCTACGATTGGCTAATTTTGACCTCCGCGAATGCCGTTGAGAGTTTTTTTGGACGGTTATGCGAATCGGGGCAAGATAGCCGTGCTTTGCATTCCTTAAAAGTTGCCGTAGTGGGGCGCAAAACAGCCGAAGTTTTAGCAAATTTTGGGATTTCACCAGATTTAGTACCCACAGATTTTGTTGCCGATGCTTTAGTAGATGCCTTTCTTGCTATCCCTAATCATGTTTTAACTGACAAAAAAATGTTATTCCCCCGTGTGCAGTCGGGCGGGCGGGAGATACTGGTAGAGCAGTTGCAGCAACATGGCGTGATTATTGATGCTATTCCAGCATATGAGTCGGGATGTCCTGAAGCGATCGATCCTGTGGCTCTAGCCGCAATTCAAAATCAGAGTTTAGATGCGATCGCCTTTGCTAGTTCCAAAACCGTCAAGCATTTTTGTCAACTCCTTGATCGCGTTACCTCGCCAGAAATTTGGCAGGGCTGGATTGCCCAAATCAAAATTGCCTCAATTGGGCCTCAGACTTCTAAGACTTGCTATGAGTTATTGGGACGGGTTGACTGTGAGGCTCTGGAATATACCTTAGATGGACTTGCTGAGGCGATCGGCAAAAATTTGTAGACCCACCAAATAGAGTTGGCGGCGCAAAGCGCCGCCAACTCTATTTGGTGGGGTTGATTGTGTCCCCAAATTACAAAAACAACCTCAACTCTCATTATGAAACCGATTTGTATGTTTCCAGCGCCTTCGGCGCTGGAAACATACAAATTGATTTTTTAAAAGCACGCCGTTGGAGGGCTTTCAAAAAATCAATTTGTATAATGAGAATTACTGCAAAAACAAACAATTCCTGACATTTACTTGTTTTTTACATACAATAAGAATAGATAGGTTCTTTGGAAACTGTAATTGATACCTCACACCACAAGGATAAATTGCAGAAAGCCCTCGAAATCAGATTTTTTACGAATCTAAAAGAGCCGATTGATGAGCTTAATGGCATTTTATTGAGGCAGAATTGTATGGAACTTGTTGCTTATCTCCATAGTGAAATGCTTTGCGAACAGCTACAGCAAGGCGAAACTCTTGATCAGAATTTAGACTGTCAACTACTGAACTCGATCGCCAAATCTTCCCACCATGCGAAATCAGTCTTGTGTATTGGTTTAGCGGCAAGTGCGATCGCGATCAATGCTATGCCTATTGCGGCTTTTGCCTACACACCTGAAGTGGCAAACATTCAACAACTATTAACTAGACGAGGCTTTAACCCAGGAGCGATCGATGGCATTAAGGGTGCAGCTACTACAGAAGCAATTATTGCCGCTCAAACGTTTTACAAATTAAATGCTAATGGTGAGATCGGAGCGCAAACAATTGCCGCGTTGGAAGCAGACACATACGAATCTAATGTTTCCCTCAAAGATGCACCTGTCAAAGTCACACCTGTTAATGTTGCTAATAGCGCCAACAAATCAGACTCAATCAAAAATTTACAGCAATTGCTAAGTGATCGCGGTTTCTATGGTGGCGCGATCGACGGGATCAGTGGACCAATGACCCAAGAAGCTATTATTCTCGCGCAAAAAACCTATGGCTTAGTTGCAGATGGTATTGCAGGATCTCTAACTATTGCGGCTCTGGAATCTGGTAGCAATTATGTACCCAAGAGCGATGATAGCGCCATTAGTAATCCATCAGACTCAATCAAAAATTTACAGCAATTGCTGAGCGATCGCGGTTTTTATGGTGGTGCGATCGATGGTATTAAAGGTCCAATGACCCAAGAGGCAATTATTTTGGCTCAAAAGACCTACGGCTTAGTACCTGATGGAGTAGCAGGTTCTTTAACCCTTGCGGCTTTAGAGTCTGACAGTTCACCCAGCCAATCTCCTGCCAAGTATCAAGAAATTTCGCTCAAACAAACTCCTAGTAGTAATGGTGACGATTCCATTAAAAAAGGTCAAACCCTTTTAAGTCAGCTAGGTTTATATGATGGAGCAATCGATGGCGTTCAAGGCTCAAAAACTACTGCTGCTATTAAAAAAGCTCAAGCATTGTATGGATTACCTGTTGATGGAGTCCTAACTTCAGAAACATTAGCAGCACTGCAATCTTAAAAAATCAGGAGCCATATTTAGCGCGGCTCCTGATTTCTATGGATAATAAGAACGCCAAGCGTTTTTATTATGATTAATTTATGACCGCTGTTATCGATCTGAATATTCCCAAAATGGCGATCGCCCTCGGTATGGTGGCGATCGCTATTAGTTTATCGGTTTGGCAAAAATTGGCGATCGCTAAAAATTTAATCATCGCCACCTTTCGCAGCATCATTCAATTAATCGTCGTGGGATTTTTGCTAGATGCTGTATTTGAAATCAAACAGCCAGTCGTGATTTTATTCATCATCTTCTTGATGAGCATCATGGCAGCCCGTGAAGCCAAAAATCGCGTGCGAGAAAAAGTGCCCTATGTTCTGCCGATCATGTGGATATCAGTAATCATTGGCACATTAGCTATTCTTGCTTACACCACATTTTTAGTCGTCCAGCCTGATACTTGGTACTCACCACAATATTTAATTCCCCTCGCAGGAATGATTTTGGGCAACTCAATGAACGGCGCAGCGATCGCTGCCGAGCGATATACACAGGATTTGGTCAAGCGATCGCGGGAAATTGAAACCCATTTATGTTTAGGCGCAACACCACAACAGGCGATCGCGAATTACCAATCTGATGCAATCAGAGCCGCCATGATTCCCACAATTAACGTGATGATGGTGGCGGGAGTTGTGTCATTACCTGGAATGATGACAGGACAAATTTTAGGCGGGGTATCACCATTATTAGCAGTACGCTATCAATTAGTAATTTTATTTGCAGTTACTACAGCTAATTTAATTACAGCTTTGCTATTAACTAATTTGGTCACTCGCCAATTTTTTACACCTGCCCAGCAATTAAAATTGCCATAAAACCAAAAAGAGAGAGGTAGCTTCGCTACCTCTCTCTTCTTGGTTTTATGGCAATTAAACGCTAATAGTTTTACTGCTACTTTCTTGATTGATCTGCTTATATTTGCGTCGGACAAGGCGTAAGAAAGTTAGCCATTTTTGAGCAGGAGAATCATAGAATGAGAAAATATCACCATAGGCGGCAAAAGCATTTTGATGGTGCAACCAATGTCTTTCTGGCGTAGTAATCCATAACAAGTCACACCAAGATTTCCAAGGTTCTGGAGTGCTCCATTCAAGGATTGAGACATGCCTCCACACTACATGAAACTCACCTAACAACAAACCAATAATCGTACCGATCGCTGATAAATGCCATAGCCAAGGTGTAAATATAAAGTAAGGAACTGCTCCTAACATGCCATCTAGCATTACAAGCGGATTTCTGGTTAAAACTGCATAGTGAAGAAAGCTGCGGTTTTTACCATGATGCACAATGGAGTGAAACTTACCAAAAACATGTTCGGGAACATGATACAAAAATGTTGAAAAGAAATCGCCTAGCAGAAGTAACAGCAATGTAGCTGCGATCGCTTTCATCAATTCTAAAGTAACTTCTAAAATAACTTCCAAAGTAATCCCTCACAACTTGACTCAAGCCTAAGAGATGAAGTTAAAGCTACGTTTATACCAAGGTTAAGAATCAATTTGAGCTAAGCAAATATACTTGAATCGACCATAAATCGTTAAATTAGTCTTTAAATTCACTTAACAAAACTTAAGGTTGAGCTAGGTTACCTTCAATTCGACGAACGCGCAAAATGGTAAAAACCGCTCTGCGATTTTTACCATTTTGCGCCATTTGAGCCGCGCGAAGCGCGGCTCAAATGGCTATATCGAATTCACGTAATGTAAGTTTTGCTTGGAACATAAAAACCAAAAGATAAATGGCGGCGCTTCGCGCCGCCATTTATCTTTTGGTTTGCTATAGAGCATCTAAGCGATCGCTCAAAAAACGATACCAAGCAGCCGCAATATCGATATCAGTAAATCTAATGCTAGGCATCTCTCCCGTTTTCAACACTAGTTCTAGAGAAATTTGCTTTGCATTCAACGGAAACTCAGCATCTTTGGCATCAAAAAACTTACTATCAATCCGAAATCGGATGCGGGCAATGTCTTGAAAAGTAACTGTTTGAATATCTAGTGGATCTTTGCGGGTTGGCTTTCCCCATGTGAGGCGATCGCCTTTTTGTCCCAATACAGCATAGATGTCATATTTATGACGCTCAAATTGCTCAGACCAACGTTTATAGGACTCAATTTTTTGATACTCATTCCATCCTGACCACGCCAGCCAAAAGAACACTACCAACAGAGGCAACCACAATAATCCACGTTCCATAGATTAAAAATTTAGTTTGTTTACTAATAAACCTTGCCTTACCGAGAACGGCAAGATTTATTTTTATTATCAGTGCGGAAGGATGTAATTTGAAGTTTGCTCTGCAAAGCAGAGCAAACTTTACTTTTATTGTCAGAGTGAAATGCCTTAATTACGAGTATGGAGGGACTCGAACCCCCGACCCTCAGAACCGGAATCTGATGCTCTATCCAACTGAGCTACATACCCATACTTGCTGAATCATACCATATTGCATACTAGAGTCACTGAGAAGCGTTACTTCAGCAGTTGTAGCTAGAACAAATCAAAACTCAAAAATATGAGTGGTGGTACAAAGCGCCACCACTCATATTTTGGGTAAGCAAAACTTACATTCTATAAGTAGCCTGAATAGCCTACTTACTTCATGAATTAAAAGAAAATCGTCGTACAGCTAGCAAACTACCTAAAACACCTATCACTGAACCAAAGACTAATAATATTGCAGGTAAAATAAGCTGCGATCGCAAATCCGTGGTTAAACCCAAAGTTAGAGATTTAATTAATTCTGGTTGATTAATAATTGCATCACCTAATAGATTCAGACTTAGCATCAGCATTAAATAAGCAGTCCCTGCACCTGTAACTCCAAAAAATACGCCTTGCAGTACAAATGGAAAATAAATCCATGCTGCCGTAGCTCCCACCAATTGCATCACCTCAATTTCACGCCGTCGAGCTAACACAATTAACCGAATTGTCGTCGTGATAACCGCGATCGCAATCACCGTAAAAATTGCCACGATCGCCACACTGCTATTACTCAAAGCGCGGCGTAGTTGACCGATGCGTTCCACCACTTCATTGGTATACCAAACTTCATTAATACCCTTCAATCCAGATATACGCTTAGCAATATCAGGCACGCGATCGCTAGACACCGCCCGCACCTTAAACTCATCTACTAAAGGATTACCTCCAAGTTGTTGTGTCGCTTGATTAAAATCATTTTTACCCAGATCTTTCATCAAATTTTCCCATGCATCCTCTTTAGGAATTAGCTTTGCAGCAGCAACACCATCTACTAACAGCAAGCGCGGTTGCATTGACTCACCAACCACATTTTCATCCAGATAGACCGATATCTCCAATTGACTGCCGAGTTGTCCCAGTACATTTTCCAGTTGCCAAGAGATCTGTAAGCTTGCCCCAAACAAAAACAGCAATACAGCCACTGTACTAATAGCAGCCCAATTCATCCAGCCGCCACGCCGCAGTCCTAAAAAAGTCTCGCGTAGCAGGTAGTCGATTTTTGTAAAGAAGCGAAGGACATTTTGTACCATAACTTTAAAAGGTTTTTGATGTAGGCTATGTCCACATCAAATACCAAAACTCAAATTGTGATTGACAGACTACTAGACGATGTAACCATTTTGCAAATGTAAAACAGGATGATTAGCGGCTCTGACTAATTGCTCATCATGAGTAGTCAAAAGCACCGTCACACCAAAGGAATTCAATTTTTTCAAAATTTTAATTACTTGCCAAGCATTATCAGGATCAAGGTTACCCGTTGGTTCATCCGCAAGTACTAACGGTGGTGTATTCACGATCGCTCTGGCAATACTTGTACGTTGCTGTTCCCCACCAGATAACTCTTCAGGGAAACAATCCGCCTTATGCATCAGCCCCACCATTTTAAGCGCGGGTTGCACACGTCTTTGGATTTCCTTGTAGGTATACCCCTGCGCCATCAGCACAAAAGCAACATTCTCAGAGACAGTACGACGCGGTACAAGCTTGTAATCTTGAAAAACTATGCCAATCTTGCGACGTAACATAGCAAGGTTATTACCTTTTAAATTATTTAGGTTAAACCCATTCACAATTACATTGCCATCTGTAGCCTGTTCAGCGCCATACAACAGTTTTAGTAAAGTTGACTTTCCCGATCCCGAATGCCCTGTAATGAATTTAAAGTCACCTTTACATAGCTCCAGACTAACGTCACGTAAGCCAACAGCACCATTTGTGTAATTCTTGCGAACATTTTCTAATTTAACAATTACTGACTTCTGTCCATTTGGCACATTATCATCAGATGTCTTGTTGGGGATTGGATTAATTAATGTTGGATTTGGTTTAGTTGGCAGTTTTAGCATGGGGCGATCGCTTAAGTATTCTAAAAAATCTATGCATAGTTAAACCATGCCCGATCTTTGTACTTGAGATTATACAGACCAAGTCAAGGGATCAACATCCGCTATTGCTGCCAAAATTAAAGCAAAGAATACACAGCAAAATAAAACCCAGATTTTTTGTGGTGCGGCTTCGCCGCACCGCAAAAAATCTGGGTTTTATACCAAAGCACAAAATGGCTACGCCATTTTGTGCTTTGGTATAAAACCATTACAGGGTTTGATTTTTAATCCACAGAAGTGTTGCCACACTTTTGTGAATTAGTTTTTAGAGGAGATATTCTCTAATTTTTTCGTAGCTGTGTGCTAAATTATTGCGGGTTCAAGAGCTAAATCTGACAAAAACTAGTAAGCTTCTATTTACTTACTAAGCTTCTAGTTAATACAAGCCCAAATAGATCACTAAGCAATTCTCATTATGAGACCGATTTTGGTGTTTCCAGCGCCGAAGACGCTGAAAACACCAAAATCGGTTTTTTGAAAGCCCGCTAACGGCGGGCTTTCAAAAAAACTGATTTTTATAATGAGAATTGCTGAGATCACTAATTACAATGGCTAATTAAACTAAAATATGCTTGCTATCATTGTCGTTTAGAATTTCACCTATCATGCCAATGGCAGTGATCTAATCTTCGCAAAAACTAGCTAATCAAGCTAAATCTCCATTCACCAAAATAACTGAGGGGTTATCAGCAGTGGCAGCTCACAAAATACTAGTAATTGATGATAGTCGCGTAATCCGCAACATGGTTCGTGACATGCTCCCGCCAGCAAACTTTGAGGTACTAGAAGCCGCCGATGGCATCAAAGGGCTGGAGACTATCCAGCAAGAAAAGCCTTGGATGATCATGCTAGATTTTTTACTGCCTCGGATGAGTGGTTTTGAGGTTTATGAGGCTTTGCAGCAAAGTCCTGATCTTAGCCGTATTCCATTAGTTTTAATGTCTGGGCGGAAGGAAGAAGTAACTAGCAAGATTGCCGAACCTTTTGAAGACAAATATCTAGTATTTATTGAAAAACCTTTTGAGCAGAAAGAGTTGATCACAGCGATCAAGCGAGCAATGGTCTTAGCACAGAAGCGTCCTCCTGTCTCTGTCATAGAAAATCGCATCGCATCTACGGATGTGGCTTCTCAAGAACGAACTGACGATACCCTGATTAAACGTATTGAAGAACTAGAAGCAAAACAAAAGCTATTAGAACAACAGCTAGCATCTCAACAGAAACAATTCCAACAACTAGTTGACTTTATCAAGAAAAAACTAAAGTAAAAACTGAATCGTTAGCAATTGACAACAGGGGACACTTTGAGATCCTTTGGTGTAGTTAGTTAGGCGTTTTTATTCCTCAGATGGGGATAGATCTTATTGACTAATAGAACCATCAGGCATAATAGTTCCATCCAGTTCTGTATGATCTAATTTA
>Ga0172367_10003642_pt1 | contig 19708 bp, 17 predicted proteins | sample Lak10m_FD_114542 | JGI IMG/M metagenome (GOLD analysis project Ga0172367, IMG submission 114542) | Freshwater microbial communities from Kabuno Bay, South-Kivu, Congo - kab_022012_10m | ecosystem: Environmental > Aquatic > Freshwater > Lake | place: Democratic Republic of the Congo: South-Kivu...
GACAGGAGTGAATCTATTTAAAAATATAAAAAAATAACCAATCGAGTAGAACCCCTCGGGTAACTCAATTGATCTTTCTATCGGATCTGGTAAAAGTCCTGCCATATAGAAAGGACTTGATCCGATGGGACAGGTACCTCCATTGCACTATGGAATTATTGGTGACGGCCGGATGGCTCGTCACATGGCTCGCTATTTAGGACTTCTAGGATGTCCTGTAACGGCCTGGTCACGCAAATTTGAAAAACAAACGGGCGTCTCAGTGCATGAGCAGTTTTCTCAATGCAATGTCATCCTTACATTGATCAGCGACGATGCCATCGTCCCATTTCTATCCTCAATGACCGAAAAACACCCCTCTCTTTCAGAAAAAAAATGGCTGCATTTTTCTGGAGCCCTAGTCACTCCTCTTTGCTCAGGATTTCACCCGCTCATGACGTTCGGCAAAGAACTTTACGATCTCACGACTTATTCTAATATCCCTTTTATATGCGAAGCGAACGGGCCGAAATTTTCTGATATTTTTCCTCATCTCCCGAACCCCTCTTTTCAAATCCCACCTGAACTCAAAACACTTTACCACAGTCTCTGTGTCATCAGCGGAAACTTTACGGTCATCCTTTGGCAAAAGTTATTTCAAGACTTTGCAAAAAAAATCGGAATCCCAATCGAAGCAGCTTTTCCTTACCTCAGGCAAATTGCTCGAAATATTGAAGCTCATCCCGAAGCCGCGCTCACTGGACCTCTGCAACGAGGAGACACAAAGACGATCACCGCTAATCTGAGCGCGCTCGAGGGAGATCCATTCCAAGAAATTTACACTGCATTTCTTCACCTTGTTCAAAATGAAAGGAAAAGTCCATGAACATTCTGGATTTCAAAAAAATGAAAAAAGAAGGTCGAAAAATTACCATGGTGACGGCCTATGATTATTCGATGGCTCGTTTAGTCGAACAAAGTAATATCGATTGCGTACTTGTAGGCGATAGTGTCGCTATGGTCATGCATGGTTACCCTTCGACAGTACATGCAACCGTTGACATGCTTGCCTCCCATACTGAAGCCGTTGCTCGAGGACTGAAGAAAAAATTCTTAGTGGGGGACATGCCATTTCTTTCCTTCCGTAAAGGTCCAGATGCTGCACTCAACTGCGTTGAGCGCCTCATGCGCGCAGGTGCACACGCAGTTAAACTCGAAGGCATCCGTGGTCACGAAGACGTAGTCGATGCAATTGTGCGATCAGGTGTCCCTGTCATGGGTCACATTGGGCTCACACCTCAATCAATCCATCAACTCGGAGGATTCCGAGTCCAAGGAAAAGATGAAGAAACTGCGCTTGAATTAATGTCTCAAGCTCGAAAATTAAAAGAACTCGGATGTTTTTCAATCGTCCTTGAATGTGTACCAGCATCTTTGGCTGCACAGATTACGTCAAGCATTGACATCCCTACCATCGGAATTGGAGCTGGCCTCGATTGCGATGGCCAGGTTCTTGTTCTTCAGGACTTGTTAGGAATGAATACCGACTTCAAACCTCGCTTTGTTCGACATTTTGCCCAAGGCGCTACCTGGATTCCAGAAGCACTCAATGCCTTTCAAAATGAAGTCACTTGCGGCAAATTCCCTTCTGAAAAGGAGACCTACACGTGACTCGAGTTTTCCAAGATGTTCCATCATGGATTCATAAACGTGAAACCCTTTTACACGGAAAAAGTCTAGGGTTTATTCCAACGATGGGAGCACTACATGCCGGTCATGCTTCGCTCGTCGAACGCAGCAAAAGAGAAAATGATCTGACGTTGGTCAGTATTTTTGTCAATCCCACACAATTCAACGATCCAAAAGATCTTGAAAAATACCCGCGCACATTCGAAGCGGATTTAAAAATCTTGAGCGAGGCGGGAGCAGATTTTCTTCTCTACCCTCAATCAACTGATCTTTATCCAGATCAGTACCGTTATCGGATGCAGGAAAATGATCTAGCCAAACACCTATGTGGCGCTCATCGACCTGGACATTTTGACGGAGTTTTAAGCATCGTCATGAAGCTCCTGAATATTGCTCAAGCAGATCATGCTTATTTCGGAGAAAAAGATTATCAGCAGTACTTACTCATCCAAGGGATGGTTGAAGCATTTTTTCATAAAACAAAAATTATTGGTTGCCCTACGATCCGCGAAGCAGATGGATTGGCGATGAGTTCTAGAAACACTCTATTGAGCCCTGATGATCGAAAAAAAGCACCTCGCTTTCCTCAAATCCTCCAATCATCGCAATCCATAGACGCTATTCAGAAACAACTCACTGAAGAAGGATTTGTAGTGGATTACATCGAAGAACGTTTTGGTCGACGCTTTGGTGCAGTCAAGATGGGCTCTGTCAGACTGATTGATAATGTCAAAATTTAAGATTCTTTTTCAGCTCTCTGGGTCAATCGCTTGCTATAAAGCATGTCAGGTCATCTCACGCCTGGTGAGCGAAGGGCACGAAGTACAAACCGCTTGCACTCCAAACGCCCTTCAATTTATGGGGCCGGCGACTCTCGAGGGCCTCACAGGTAAAACGGTGTTTTGTGAAACATTCGAGCACGGTCGCATGATGGACCATATTTACCTCGCAAAGTGGGCAGATTTAGCGATCTTATGCCCAGCTACAGCAAATTCGATCAACCAATTAGCATCAGGAATCGCGACCAACGGAATCACTAGCACTTTTCTGGCCTACAATCTTCAAAAGCCGTACCTCATTGCACCAGCAATGAATCAGGAAATGTTCCGCCACCCAGCAATTCGTCAATCCCTAACCCAGCTACAGAATTGGGGAGTCAAAATCCTTGAAACTGAACACGGCAGGCAAGCTTGTGGAGATGTAGGTTATGGAAGACTGCTTGACCCAGAAAAAATTTATAGCACGATCATCCACAGTTTAAACCAACGCGAACCCAGGAGCTCACCATGAAAATCTTGATCACAGCAGGAGGAACACGCGAACCGATTGATGGAGTGCGCTTCATCACCAACTTCAGCACAGGAGCTACTGCAGCTCAAATCGCTGACTACTTCACCCACCGAGGAGATCAGGTGACCTATGTGCACGCTCAAGGCTCTATTCGTCCCTTATTACCTTATCGGTCTCGCTCATTTGTCACCTTTTCAGATTTAAATGAAACTTTAATCCAATTTTTGAGCGTAGAACATTTTGATGCAGTTATTCATATGGCTGCTGTCAGTGATTATTCGATTAAAGCCATCGAAATTGAGGGTAAAACTTATACTCCTAATTATTCTGGCAAATTGCCTTCTCAAAGTGAAGTCACGCTTAAGCTCGAACCTAATTTTAAAATTGTGGATCGAATTAAATCCTATGCTCTCAAACCACGACCTGTTCTCATTGCCTTTAAATTGACAAACTCCGCTTCAAAAGATGAACGACTGGAGCGTATTCGAACGCTCACTCAAAACACCGATATTGATTACGTCGTTCATAATGATCTCCAAGATCGACTCGCAGAACGCCCTATATTCACTCTTTATCGAGGAACAAAACCTCTTTCAAAATTTGAATCTCCGGTCGCATTAGCAGCTGAACTTGCTCAACTCATTGAGGAAAAAAAATGATACTCGCATTAGATATCGGAAACAGCCAAATTCATGGTGGAGTTTTCTCCCTAAACGAAACCCATCTTGGAGAAGAAATCATTCAACTTCAATTCCGAAAAAACACCAAAAATGGATACTCATCGGATGAAGTCGGGTTATTCCTTCGTTCAGTTCTCCGAGAAAACGGCATTGATCCCAATGAAATTCAAGAAATAGCTATTTGTTCAGTCGTTCCAGAAGTCGTCCACTCGATCAAAAATGCCTGCATCAAGTATTTTAATCATCAACAACCCTTCATGCTTCAGCCGGGAGTCAAAACAGGGTTGAAAATCAAATATCGAAATCCTCTTGAAGTTGGCGCTGACCGAATTGCTAACGCCATCGCAGGAGCAGAGCTTTTTCCTGGAAAAAATCTCATCATCGTCGATTTTGGCACAGCAACGACCTACGATGTTGTGACCGCCGATCGCGATTACCTAGGCGGCATGATTCTCCCCGGTCTTCGCATTTCAATGGAAGCTCTTGAACTGAGAACTGCAAAACTCCCCTCAGTTGAAATCCTCACCCCTGGAGAACTCGTAGGCCGATCCACCGTCGAAAGCATTCAATCAGGTCTTTATTACAGTAACCTCTATGCTCTGAGAGGAATCACAGATCAGATTCGATCTCAATATTTCCAAGGATCTAGCGACACACTCGCAATTGGAACTGGGGGATTCTCTCGTCTTTTTGAAACAGACCAAGCATTTGATGCCATTATTCCAGAACTGGTCTTGTTAGGGCTATATAAAGCATTTAGGCTAAACAGCGTCGATACAGAAAAACCTTTATTTCAAAACAAACTAGACCAATAACTTAAACGAATGCTATGACGCATCGAGACAAGAAACAATGGAGAAGTCCGATGCTAAATAAAAAACACTTACTAATTCTATCTTTGCTTTACGGAATTTGCCCTATCGATGCACAAGCGAACTCTGCGGAAGAACGTCAAATCAGTGAAGAAACTGAACTCGTTCACAGCCTTTCACAACTCAACCCCATGGACCATGATTACCGATTAAAATGAAGTCACCGGTGGGAGTCAACTTCGATCGACTCATTCTAAATACTTGTAAGTACGTCTCTAAGTCTTACAGCATAAAAACCTTTTCTGATTGCATTCAAAATATTTCTGAAAAAATGAATTATGAACCGTTACGCGAAGTCTACAAACACTGCGAATCAATGCGTAATATTGCAATTTTGGAAAAGCCCGCCTGTACAAAAATTCAATTCCTGAGCTAGAAAGTTCTGAACAAAAACTTCCAAAAATGCTTCGATTTGAAGTCCGCGTAGCAAATCGGCTGTTAGCTGAAAATCCTCAGCTCAAAGAAATCGAAATTCAGCAGCACATCCCACCACGATCTGACGTCGACCAGAGAAAACTTACCGTTCTGACCGCAGCGTGCAAAAGTTTAAATCGTTCTTCTCCAGTTAAAACCTCTTATGACAAAGTAAACGATCGATATACGGCAGTAGATAATATTTCGACCGACTCTGAATTTCGTGAAACCCATTGTTATTTTGACGGTCTTAAAGCACTTGTCAAAGGAACTACCGTTCCTGGCGTGATTCTCTCTGCCTGTGAATTCCGTTTATTTGGCAGCGATGGATTAACTCCTGACCCAAGAAATTTCCGTGATTATAAGCAATTGTGCATGGAGGCTGGAATCACTGCCACAGACGAACCCAATCTCACAGGTCCTCTCGACGAATGCCGAGCTCAAGTACTTCGTGGTCCTCGCGATCTGCTTCTTGGCCTTCACCCATTTGGAGCAAGAAACTGCACTGAACATTTATTAAGTGCTATGGATGCAGCACAAAGAGCAACTCAAATCCAAGAAGAACTCACTCATGAACAAAGAACTCCGAAAGTAGGCAGAATCTCTAACTGGGAAGGCGTGAGGCGGGAAAATCAAACAGCAGTGACAGAAACTCTGCTAAATGAAGCCACCAAATCACCTATCCACACCAAGTAGAATAAGCTGGATTTTACTGCTTCTCCATTGTTTCTAAAAATAGAAAAGCCATCTTTCATAAATCGAGTGATTGAGCACCCGATGAACTAAAAGGTGGCTTTTTTATTTAATAAGACGCTAATTCTAACAAAATATTAAAATGATCTGCACTGATCGGCATCACTGAAAGTCGAGATTGCCGAATCAAAAGTAGATCAATCAGCCTCGAGTCCGCTTTAATTTCTTTAAGAGAAACTGATCGAGACAATGCCTGAACTGGCTTGATGTCAATCTGAACCCAATCTCCAGGCTTTTTTGGATCAGGATCGGGATAGGCTTCTCGAATCACCTCGGCAACTCCCACAGCAGCGCGCTCTTCGCCGCTATGATAAATAATTACAAGATCTCCCACAGAGACTTCTTTAAGAAAATTACGCGCCTGAAAATTTCGAACGCCATTCCAATGGGTTTTCTTGTCTTTAACTAGCTGCTGATAACTGAAAGTTTCGGGTTCAGTTTTTAATAACCAATAAGAGATCTTTTTTGTCATTCACGCGCATTCTAACTCATTTTTATGGTAGTTTCACACTTAATGAAGCAAAGACAAGATCTGGCGATCGTCTTAAGATCCATTACTTATCAGGAACGCCACCGCATCGTGACGGCACTTAGTCTGCAAGAAGGACAAATCTCAGTCATCGCTCACAACGCAATTCAATCTCGCCGTTTTGGAGGAACGCTTGATCTTTTTACCGCTGGAGAGTGGATCTATACCTCTAAGCCTGGCGCAGAACTCGGCCGACTCGAAGAAGCAAAAACTCTCCGCGCTTTTGAAGGCCTTCGCAACGATTTCGAAGATCTTTCGTTGGCAAGTGTCTTCAATGAACTCATGCTCAGATTAGCCCCTAAAGAACAAGCATGTTCGGATCTTTTTCGACTCCACTCAAACGCACTTGCCTGTCTCGATGAGAAAAAAACACTGCTCGAAAAGACGTCAATTTCTGATGTTCGATTTCATCTCTCGTTACTTAATGGCTATTTGACCAAGCTCCTTCAATGGAGTGGTAGCCAACCCAGAATCCTTTACTGTCTTTCTTGTTCAATTCATGTTGAGAAACTAGATTCAGAAGAAAGCTTGAGCTGTATTATTGAAGACGCTGGATGGATTTGTTCGAATTGTTGCGTACAAATAAACCGACAAATTCAACGCAAAATTTCTCCACGATCTGTTTTTGATTTTCACTTAGGACTGGCTCTTCCGATCCGAAAAATTCCAGGATTTACTCTGGGAGAGGAAGCTGAGCAAAAAGAACTTTTTCGTTTCCTCGAGGCTTTATTTATTTACCATATTCCCGGTTTTGATCAGAGACCTCTTAAGAGTCTGCGTTTTCTTGGCTTAGAATCCAACCTACCGCTTCAAGCAACGAATCACCTATAAAAGCAGCCTCGCCTGCCACAATTTCTAATTCAGTTTTTCGGCCATCTCCTGTCCGCACTAAAACTGAGGCTTTACATCCTGCGCTTTGACCCACTCCTAAATCAGATTTACGATCTCCCACCATGTATGAAGCAGAAAGATCAATCCCCAGTTTACGAGCTGCCTCCCAAATCAAATGAGGCTTAGGTTTACGACAAATGCACTGATCTTCAGGATGGTGTAAACAAAGCTCATAATGATCAATCCTCACTTGCCAAGAACTAAGAAGCTCATGAATCCGATCGTGAATCTTAGGCAACGCATCACGAGGAATCCACCCTCGCCCTACTCCTGATTGATTCGAAACCACAATCAACTGAAAGCCTGCTTTTTTGAGCTGAGCCAGGGCTTCACCCACACCTGGAATGAGCCTAGCCTGATCCGGATGTGAAATGTACCCGGGATCTTCGTTAATCGTTCCATCTCGATCGAGAAATACTGCTTTTTTTAAAATGCCCTGACGTTTTTGCTCCCAATACCAAGCGGAAGCAATGATCGACTCAAGATGGTGCTCTACACGAAATCCAAGCTCTTTTTGCGCCAATTGAGAATCTGCAACCAAGCGGGGCGGATCCCCTGGGCGTCGCCCAGCTTCTCTTATCTTGAGAGTAATCCCAGTCACTTTCTCACACGCAGCAATCATTTCGCGGACAGAATAACCATTTTCACTGCCTAAGTTGAATGCTTCAAACCGTCCGCCCCTGGAGTTGGCCAATAGACGTTCCATAGCTGCTCCATGGGCCCGCGCAAGATCCCAGACATGGATATAGTCTCGAACACAAGTTCCATCAGGAGTAGGATAATCAGTTCCATAAATATCAACAGGTGTCCCGTCGACAGCCGCTTTCAGAATCCGAGGAATCAGGTGAGTTTCAGGTTCATGCCACTCACCGACGCGAACGCGAGGATCTGCTCCTGCCGCATTAAAATAACGAAGCGCAATAGCTTCTAAACCTCTTTCTCGAGCAAACTCTTGAAGAATTTCCTCAGCTTTGAGTTTAGTTTCGCCATATGGATTGAGTGGTCTTTTAGGACACGATTCATTCATGGGATGCGATTCTGGATCCCCAAAAATTGCACAAGTAGAGGAAAAAATAAATTTTCGAACTCCAGCAGCCAACATACTTTCAAGAAGGCTACGAGTTTGAACAACATTATTTTCAAAATAAAGATCGGGTTTTTCTACACTCTCTGCAACCAATGATTTGGCAGCAAAATGCATCACACAGTCAAAGCGTTCGCGCTCCAGTAAAGCGCTAACCTGAGTTTTTTCCCCTACTCTGGCATGGGTAAATCCAAGTTCTTCTTTTTTAATAAGCTTAAGGACAAATTCGCGATGTCCCGTAGAAAGATCATCAAGAATCCAAACCGAGTGACCTTGATCTAGCAGCCACGCACACGCAGCGCTACCGACATACCCAGCCCCCCCTGCGACCAAAACTTTTGCCATAGATTCAAAATGTACCATCAGAATAGTTTGATGGGAATGAGCTTCATGGGAACAGTAGTCTTTTGCTCTATTTTCGGATACGGTAAACCTTAAATCATGAAATCTCTTTTACGTCTCAAACCGTACCTAAAGCCTTATTTTTGGCTGATTTTTATCAGCATGTTCCTGGCAATTCCCCTTTCTGCTTTGCGTGCGGCACCTGTTCCGTTACTTAAGTATTTGGTTGATGGGCCATTGGTCAGTCATGATGAGCGAAAACTTCTTCTTTTCCCAGTCCTGGTGATTCTGCTTTATGCAGTTAACTTCGTTGTCCGATTTTTTCACTACTACCTTCTCCGTGTAGTGATTCACCGAGTAAACCAGCAGATCAAAAATGATCTTTATGACCACCTACTCGGCCTTTCGGCAGACTACTACACTTCCGAAAGCACAGGGACATTGATCGCGCGCGTAGGTGCCGATCCTCAATACATTGACGGTGGCCTTGCTTGTTTGAATATTATTATTCGAGAGCCTGTCACTTTTCTTTTTCTCTTTGGCTACGCGCTTCGGCTCAATTGGCGTCTCACACTTTTGACTTTGTTCATTTTCCCGCCTTTGGCTTATGTTTTCTCTGCGACAGGACGAAATCTCAAAAGATATATTTCTCAAATTACAAACGAGAACGGTCGTCTTTTCTCAACTTTGCAAGAAACATTCACCGGCATTCGTGTGGTTAAGCTTTTCAAGCTTGAGGATTACGTTCAAAAAAAATTCCGTGACCGAAGCTCAAATTTTACACAGTTCTTATTAAAGACAGCAATCTTAGAAGAAGCATCCCATCCCATGGTTGAGCTTCTCACCTCATTCGTGATTGCCCTGGTTATTTATTATGGTGGACATCAGGTACTTCAAAACAGGATGACGCCTGGAGACCTTCTAGCTTTCTTCACCACATTCGCACTCATGATGAATCCAGTACGAAGCATGAATGACGTCAATATTCGCCTCAATCAAGCTAGTTCCGCTTGCGCTCGTATCTTTAGTGCCTTTGACCTCAAGAGCCACCTCGCACAAAAACCCGACGCAATCCCTATTAAAAGCTTTGAAAAAGAAATCTCTGTCAAAAACGTCTCTTTTTTCTATCCAGATCATCCTGAACGACGCGTCTTAAAAAATATCAGTTTTACCATTCCTCGAGGAACGGTTGTTGCTCTCGTCGGTGCCAGCGGCGCAGGCAAAAGCTCTTTTGTCAGTCTGCTTCCACGCATTTTTGATATCAGTGAAGGCTCCATCCAAATTGATGGACATGATCTGCGAGACCTCGTTTTAGCAGACTTGCGTCATCTCATCGCAGTCGTCAGCCAAGACGTTTTTCTTTTCAATGATACGATCGAAGAGAATATTCGTTGCGGCAACCTTTCGGCATCGTTTGAAATGATCCGCGAAGCCGCGCGCAAAGCCCACGCTCTTGAGTTTATCGAATCACTCCCAGACAGGTTTAAAACGGTAATTGGAGACCGAGGACAAAAACTCTCAGGCGGAGAAAGACAACGCGTTTCAATTGCACGTGCTTTTCTTCGTGAAGCGCCGATTCTCATTTTAGATGAGGCTACTTCGAGCCTAGATACCGCATCCGAACAGGCGGTTCAAAGTGCCCTCAACGAGTTGATGCAAGATCGCACGACGCTGGTCATCGCCCACCGGCTATCGACAATTCGTCATGCGCACCAGATCCTCGTCTTAAAAGAGGGACAGATCGTGGAAAGAGGGCGCCACGAAGACTTATTGAATCTGGCTGGAGAATATACCCGTTTCCATTCGAGCTAACTCCCTGAATCATTGTTATTGATTTCCTTTAGACTCAGTTTGTCAAATCTCAAATAAATTGATCTGGAATCGTCTCTCTGTTATCCGAAAAGAACTATGAGCGATACACAGACTTCTTCTAATCTTGATCATCTTGAGTCCAAAAACAATGCTACGGTCCAAGACCTCAAAGACATGGCGGATCTGGTATCCCTTTGCAAACGACGTGGATTCGTATTTCCTTCTAGTGAAGTTTATGGCGGTATCAATGCTTGCTGGGATTACGGGCCGCTCGGTATTGAACTCAAACGTAACGTAAAAGAGCGCTGGTGGCGCGCAATGACTGATCGTGAAGACGTCGAGGGAATCGATGCCGCAATTCTCATGCACCCTCGCGTTTGGGAAGCTTCCGGCCATGTTGCCGGATTCGTTGATCCTTTAGTTGATTGTAAAAAATGCAAATCCCGCTTCCGCGCTGACAAGCTCGATCCAGCCGTAGTTGCAGCTAAAAAGTGCCCAGAATGTGGCGGTGAACTAACCGAACCACGTCAATTCAACCTCATGTTTAAGACCCACATGGGCCCTCTCGAAGATTCAGCTTCGATTGTTTATCTGCGTCCAGAAACCGCGCAGGGAATTTACGTAAACTTTCTCAACGTTCAGCAATCATCACGTCAAAAAATTCCTTTTGGTATTGCCCAAATCGGTAAAGCTTTTCGCAACGAAATCACTCCAGGAAATTTCATCTTCCGGACACGCGAGTTCGAACAAATGGAGATGCAATTTTTTGTTAAACCTGGATCCGACATGGATTGGTTTGAAAAGTGGAAACACATCCGTATCCAGTGGCACCTCGACAATGGCATTCGCTCATCAAAGCTCCGTTTCCACGAACATGGACCAGGCGAATTAGCTCATTACGCCAAAGCAGCATTTGATATTGAATACGAGTTCCCATTTGGCTGGCAGGAACTCGAAGGCATTCATAACCGAACTGATTTCGACCTAGGTCGTCACCAACAATACAGCAGTAAAAAACTCGAATACTTCGACGAAGAAGCCAAAGAACGTTATATCCCGTACATCGTCGAAACCTCGGCCGGATGTGACCGTACCCTTCTTGTCGCTTTAGCTGATGCTTATCGATTCGATGGAGATCGCACATGGTTGCAATTCCATCCAGCATTGGCTCCATACAAAGTAGCAGTTTACCCTCTGATGAAAAAACCAGAGCTTAAGGAATATGCGGATAAGATTTTCAGTGAAGTGAAAAAGCGGTTCCGCGCTACTACCGATGACGCGGGATCGATCGGCAAGCGGTATCGCCGACAAGATGAAATCGGTACACCCATGGGGGTTACGATCGATTATGACACTCTCTCCAACCACACAGTTACCGTCCGACACAGGGACAGCATGGTCCAAGAAAGGGTCAGTGCTGAAAACCTCGTCCGTTACATCGAAGACCAATTCCAAAACTGGGGCCGCTAGAAAAGTTGCCTCCGGAAAAGTCGCTCGCGAAAAGATGGTTTATTCCTTTGGCTTAGGTAAAGCTGAAGGACGAGAAACACAGAAAGAACTCTTAGGAGGTAAGGGTGCCAATCTTCATGGCATGACGACTCTTGGCTTGCCTGTGCCTCCAGGATTCACCATCTCGACTGAGGTTTGTACATTTTTTTACCAAAACCAAAATTGTTACCCCTCCGGCCTTGAAACTCAGATTAAGACTGCTCTAGCACGTCTTGAAAAAGCGATGGGTCGCAAATTTGGATCCAATAAGAAACCACTTTTAGTATCAATTCGCTCAGGCGCTCGCGCGTCCATGCCTGGAATGATGGATACGATCCTCAATTTGGGCTTAAATGACGAAACTGTTTTAGGATTGATTGAAGACTCTCAGGACGCCCGTTTTGGATACGATAGTTACCGCCGCTTCATTACGATGTATTCGGACGTCGTACTTGATGTTCATGCAAGTTACTTTGAAGCCGCTCTTGAAGAAATGAAAAATTCTCGTGGCGTCGAGCTTGATACTGAACTCAGCCCCGAAGATCTCAAAGAATTAGTAGTACGCTTCAAGCAAATCGTCCGAGCAAACGGCAAAGTATTCCCCGATGATCCATGGGAACAACTTTGGGGTGCCATTGGAGCTGTTTTTGGCTCTTGGATGAGCCCACGGGCAATCACCTATCGCAAACTGAATGAAATCCCAGAAGACTGGGGCACAGCGGTGAATGTCCAAACCATGGTTTTTGGAAACATGGGCGACGATTGCGCTACAGGTGTAGCATTTACCCGTGACCCTTCTACTGGCGAAAGAAAATTTTTTGGTGAGTTTCTCATCAATGCACAAGGTGAAGATGTCGTTGCGGGCATCCGCACTCCTCAACCCATTAACAACGCTTCGAGACATGCCTCAGCTGAAGCTCTGACAACACTCGAAGATACAATGCCCAAAGCTTACAAAGAGCTCGTAAAAGTCTATCAAAAGCTCGAAAAACATTTTCGTGACATGCAAGACATCGAGTTCACTATCGAACGCGGCAAACTATACATGCTTCAAACTCGTACAGGCAAACGCACCGCAGCTGCCGCTCTACGAATTGCTTGTGACATGGTCCGCGAAAAATTAATTACTTCTAACGAAGCAATTATGCGGATTAAGCCAGATCAACTCGACCAACTTCTCCATCCTTGCTTGGATCCAAAAGCCGAAAAAAAAGTCATCGCTAAAGGACTCCCAGCATCGCCAGGAGCAGCCACAGGTCAGGTAGTTTTTGATCCGGATACTGCCGAAAAATGGGTCAATGAACTCAATCGTAAAGTCATACTTGTTCGCATGGAAACCTCTCCTGAAGATATCCATGGAATGTCAGTAGCAGAAGGAATTCTCACTGCTCGGGGTGGAATGACTTCTCATGCTGCAGTCGTTGCACGAGGGATGGGCAAGTGCTGCGTTTCGGGCTGTAGCTCCATTAAGATCAGCTATGACCGCAAGGAATTCTCTGTTGGTCCTCACATCGTTCGCGAAGGAGACGACGTCACTCTCGACGGAAGTTCCGGTGAAATCATCCTGGGCAAAGTACCGACCATCACCCCCACTCTCAACAAAGATTTCCAAGAACTCATGAAGTGGGTAGACTCAACCCGTAAACTCCGCGTCCGCACCAATGCTGATACGCCCAACGATGCCAAAGTAGCACGAAATTTCGGTGCCGAAGGAATTGGACTCTGCCGCACAGAACACATGTTCTTTGAAGCAGACCGAATCGATACAGTCCGCGAAATGATTCTCGCAGATACGCCCGAAGACCGTAAGCGTGCTCTCGATAAAATCTGCCCGATGCAAAAGGGTGATTTTAAAGGTCTCTTTAGAGAAATGAAGGGCCTACCGGTCACGATTCGACTGCTTGATCCCCCATTGCACGAGTTCATTCCACATAAAGATGAAGATCTGCAGGACTTATCTAAAAAAATTGGCGTTTCTTTTGAACGGTTAAAACGTAAAGCAGAAAGCCTGCATGAATTTAATCCCATGCTCGGACATCGCGGCTGCCGTCTCGGCATTAGCTACCCCGAAATTTATCGGACTCAGGTCCGCGCCATTCTCGAGGCAGCTTGTGAACTCATGAAAGATGAAAAATTCAAAATCATCCCTGAGATCATGATCCCGCTCGTAGGAGACTGGCGTGAACTCCGCTTTGTTCGCGAATACTGCATCGAAGAGGCAGAGGCGGTGATTGCAGAGTTTAAGGCCAAAGTCGAATATCATATCGGGACAATGATCGAGCTTCCTCGTGCAGCGCTCACGGCGGCACAAATTGCTGAGTATGCCGAGTTCTTCAGTTTTGGGACGAATGACCTCACTCAAACCACTTATGGACTTTCGCGTGATGATTCAGGATTGTTTTTAAAGGATTATCTCGACGCCAAGATTTACGAGAAGGATCCGTTTGCTACTCTGGACCCTATTGGTGTGGGACGTCTCATGCAAATCGCACTCGAAGAAGGCAAGCAAGTCCGCCCAGATTTGAAAGTCGGAATCTGTGGCGAACACGGTGGAGAGGCCTCATCGGTCCAATTCTGCCACAAGATCGGGCTGAATTACGTCAGCTGCTCCCCTTACCGAGTACCGATCGCCCGATTGGCTGCGGCTCAAGCCGTTATCCAAGAAAAGCCATCTGGAGCGACGACCAAAGGAACTACTCGAGGCAAGGCTCAAGAAAAAACTCGGGGTAAAGTAAAAAATCAGGGAAAAAAACGGCGTTAAAACCCTCCCAGGCTCAGTTTTAGGGCACCGCCTCAAAACTGGGCCTATTTTATTTGAGGAAAATCTATTTCTACCAATTGCCTTTTTCAGTCAGCTTGTTACAGTCTCTGTCATGCGCGTCAAAAGGCTCGAGATTCAGGGCTTTAAGTCCTTCAAAGATAAAACTGTCATTCATTTCGACCATGGAATCACTGGGATTGTAGGCCCCAATGGGTGCGGTAAATCAAATATTGTCGACGCCTTTTTCTGGGTCATGGGTGAACAATCCTACAAGCACATGCGAGGAAGCGGGAGCGACGACCTGATTTTCAATGGGAGTTCCAAATACTCTCCGCTCGGTATGGCTGAGGCTACCATGGTTCTCGAGTCAGAGACGATCAATACTGAAATCGCTGCAGCAGGAGCCTCTGCTGAAGACACAAAGCCACATTTCAAAACCAAAGAGATTGCCGTCACTCGCCGTCTTTATCGTGGAGGCGAAGGCGAATACTTCATCAATGGTGTCCTAGCCCGTCTCAAAGACATCCATGAACTTTTCATGGACACGGGTGTTGGCGCCAAAGGCTATTCTGTCATCGAACAGGGACAGATCGGTAAGATCGTCAATTCCAAACCCGAAGAGCGCCGTCTTCTTATCGAAGAAGCTGCAGGCATCGCTAAATACAAAGCCCGTAAGAAAGAATCCTTAAGAAAACTCGAGGCTGCCCAGGGCAATCTCTCACGTTTAAATGACGTGATTCAGGAAATTGAAAGAACACTGGCCTCACTGGATCGCCAGGCTCAAAAAGCACGTCAGTACCGCAAATACAAAGACGAACTCCTAGATAAAGAAATGACTTGGGGACGTCGCAAAATTCAGGTCCTTCGACAAAAGCTAGAAAATCTTCGCCAGCAAAAAGATGCTCTTGAGCAAGAAGTAATTGGTTTAAAGGCAGAGCTTCAAACCCAAGAAAACAACATCGAAGTCGATCGAATTGCTCAGCTCACCGAGACCAAAGAAGCCGAAGTTCTTCAAGCTAAGATTCAACAATTGGCCGATGACCTCGCTCACGAAAAAAGCGCATTAGATCTATCGCGCCGTCGCCAGAGCGATCTCGCAACTCAGCTAGAATCTCTAGAAAACGAAAAAGAAGGTCTCGAAGAATCGATTATTTCTGAAACAGAACGCCTTCAATTAGCCGAAAGTGAAGCAGAAGAAGTACATGCTGGCTTCCAAACGGTTTCAATCAAAGTTCAAGACCTCGATGAACAAGTCCGCGCAATTCGCCAGGAAGCCGATGTTGCCCGCCGCTCTCATGATCAAAGAAAGCGCGAGCTGATAAACGGGATTTCACAAACCTCTCATCTGAGTTCAAAATCAGCTTCTCTTTTAGGTAAAATTGAATCCGCTAACGCCCAAGTTCAAAGACTTTCTCAGCAAATCGAAATTCAAGTCGAGAAGGTCAACAGCCTCCGTGAAGAAGTCGAGAAAATCACAGTCAAGGCCGAAGAAACCCGACAGACCTGTGAAGCTCTCCAATTGGATTACAAATCCCAAAACCAGGGTTGTAAAGAGCATGAAGAACTTCTGCGTCAAACTGAAAAAGAACGCGATCAAGCGCATCGCACCTGGACACAACTCCGATCTAAACTCGAAAGTCTCGAAGAATTAGAACAAGCTCGCGAAGGCTTTGGGGACGCATCTAAAGCGGCTCTTGACTGGGCAAAACAATCCGGAGCATCGGATAAGCTCATCCCGTTAGCAGACCTTCTTGAGGTTCAATCCGGGTACGAAACCGCGATTGAAGGCTGGTTTGAGTCTCGTCTCGAACAGCTCATTAGTTTAGATGCCCCCGTAGCAATGCAAGCACTCCAACGCGTACGCGAAGAAAAAAGTGGCCGCGTTGCCGTTCAAGTAGGGAGCTTCGAGCCTGTCAACAGCGGAACTTCTGCCTCACAGGCTCGAGCACTTCTCGAAAAACATGGCTTCAAAGTTGTCGGTGAACTCACCGATTTTGTAACAGTCCCTGAGAACGCCCCGGCGGGTCATGAGTTTGCAATGCGAACCATCTCTCACGTCTGGGTCGTTGAATCCTTTGACTCGATGGCAGAATTTTTGGCCTCCGGTGAATCAGCCAAATTGGGTTGCTGGTCTGTTGTCTCCACGACTGGGGACGCACTCGACAGCAACGGCACACTCCGTGGCGGAACGAGTACCGCAGAAGGCGCAGGCAGCGCAATTCGCCGTAAACGTGCGATTGCCGATCTGAAAAAACAAACCACCGAAGCACGTGCAAGGCATCAAGCTCTCGAAGAAGTCGTCGTTGAAAGCAAAGCTAAAATTGAAGAACTTCGTGCCCGTGCTCAACAACTCCAGGGAGAGGTTCAATCCCTCCAGGTCGAATCTGCAGCTTATGATCGCGATATCCACCAGACAAATCGAGCACTCAAAGATTCAGAAAATCAACTCGCTCATCTCGAGGGCGAATTAGTTGATCTTCAAAACGACGCCGAAACTGCTCGCGAACAACATTCTGAAATTGAAGTCGAGTTACAACAAATCATCAGCTCACGCGCTGAGCTTGAACAAAACATCTCTGAAGAAGAGACCATTCTCCAAGCTAAGGAAGTCGAAGTTCGATCTCAAGAAAGCGAACTCCAAGTTCTTCGCGTGAGCGAAGCGTCTATGCGCGAACGGTCTCAAAGCCTCCGCCGTGAATTAGAAAGTGGACGCGCCCTGATTGCTGATCGTAAACGACGTCTGACCGAAATTGATCGCACGCTTGAACGCGCCACCAGCGAACGAAACCACTTCACTGGCAATGAATCACAGATTGCTGAGAAGGTTGAAGAACTCACGCTCTCCTTAGCTGCTTCTCGCGAAATACTTGCCGGCGTAAAAGATCGAATTGAGCAATCATCTGCTCAGGTCAACGTCGCCATGGAGCAGATCAAGGACTTACATAAATCCAGTGATCGAAAAACCTCTCAAGCCAATCAGTTGGCCTTAGAAATTGAAAAGATTTCTTCGGACACTTCTCACCTGGTTCAAAATCTCGAAGAGAAATATGGTTCAGGTTGTTTAGATCATCCAGTACAAGCCGCTGCTACTGAAACCCCTGCTCTCACTGAAATGAGCGCTGAAGAAGAACAAGTCCTTTTTGAAGAAGTCGAGCGCCTCCGCGAACGCATTCGCCGCCTAGGAGACGTCAATCCTGAGGCCGTCGAACAATTTGAGGAATCCAAGAAACGTTACGACTACCTCACTCACGAAAAATCTGATCTCGAACGCTCCATCGAAAACTTGCAAGAAGCCATTGAGCACATCAATAAAACATCTGAAGATCGATTCAAACGCGCTTTTGAAGCCATCGCAGATCGCTTTGAACGCTTGTTCCCGATCATTTTCGGTGGCGGCCAAGCCAAACTCTCACTCGTTTACCCAGAAGGGTCAGCAGATATCCTTGAAGCTGGTGTCGACATTTTAGCTCAGCCTCCAGGTAAAAAAATCGTTAATATCGGGCTGCTCTCAGGGGGAGAAAAAGCCCTGACAGCCGTTTCTCTGATCTTTGCGATCTTCATGGTCAAGCCTTCGCCTTTCTGCGTGCTCGACGAAGTGGACGCGCCTCTGGACGATGCCAATATTGGTAAATTCAACGCCCTACTTCGAGAAATGTCTGCTAAGAGTCAGTTTATTGTGATTACCCACAATAAAAAAACCATGGAACTCAATGACACGCTCTACGGCGTGACCATGGAGGAGCCAGGCGTTTCTAAGATGGTCTCGATTGAATTAAAATAGATATTAAGAGAAGTCTCATGAAAGAATTTTTGAAATTGTCCCTTGCCGGCCTCTTTGTATTTACATCCGTCCTTGGAGGGCTATGGCCGGGTTCTGCTTTTGCTCAAGACAAACTGGTTTCAAAAGTAACACCAGCCGCCACACTTCCAAAAATTCTTCAAGAAATTGAAACAAAATACTCCAAAGCTCGATCCATAGAAGTTCACTTTGATCAAACAACTGAAAGCGTCACTTTACAGAGAAAAAAACACTCTTCTGGAACCATCCTCGTCAAGATTCCTAATAAAATCCGCTGGGAAACAAAGACTCCCGATAAGAATCTCTTGGTCAGCGATGGAAACAAATTTTGGTTCTACACCCCACCTTTTGCAGAAGGTGAAAACGGCCAATTGATCGAACGCAAAGACAGCGATGTTCGATCTAGCCTGGCTAGCACCTTAATGACCGGTTCTTTTACCGTCGCTCAACACAAAAATAAAATGAAGATTGTGGAAAAAAGCCCGTCCGAGTTCACCCTGATACCCAAAAAAGGCTCGGCAGGAACAGTGAGTCAGGCCAGCATTTACATTGACCTCAACGAAAAGCTCATTACCCGAGTTAAACTCACGCACTCAGATGGAAATATCGCTGACATTTTCCTCAGCAAAATTGATCTAGCCAAGCCAACCGAGGACAGCTTATTCTCTTTCTCGCCGCCTCCTCATACAGAAATCATCGAAGAATAAAAATAACATTGTTTTGACCTGGGCAGTGGACTCTTCAATTTGAGCACTGAAAAAAACAAAAGTAGAACCACCCAAACAACCAAGCACCCGCTAGTACTGCTCAAATATCGAGACAGAGAAGGCAAGAGGACTTTTCAGAATACCTCGTTCCCTTTGATCTGGGGTTTTAAACCCTCTGCAACAAAAACTCGCGAAGCCCGCCTTAAAATCGGGCTACCCACGAACGGCAACATCAATATGATTCTTCTATTAGTCGAATCGATGCGAATTTTTGAACTGAAGAACGAAACAATTACTCCCGATATTTTCCCTCGTCTTCGACCCTTATTAGCACGACATGGAATCCTTTTTACTCAATCTTATTCATCAGGAGAAAATACAGACAACGACGACTTCGCAACGAGCTGCTCGCAGCTTTTAGACCTGCAAAAAACTACCTATCATCGAAGTCCAACGGTACGCGTCCGATGCCTCAGTTCTTATTTTCAAAATAATGTGTGATTTCCTGACAAAAATGTCCCATTAATTTCCCAGCGATAATGTCCCCTTAGTCGGAAAGCCGTCGCTAATAGTTAACTACTTTTGGATAATAATTGTTTTTTCTTTTGGCCTGGTGGA
>Ga0172367_10003643_pt1 | contig 19706 bp, 15 predicted proteins | sample Lak10m_FD_114542 | JGI IMG/M metagenome (GOLD analysis project Ga0172367, IMG submission 114542) | Freshwater microbial communities from Kabuno Bay, South-Kivu, Congo - kab_022012_10m | ecosystem: Environmental > Aquatic > Freshwater > Lake | place: Democratic Republic of the Congo: South-Kivu...
AGCCGTTTCGTCAATCGCGCATCGCCCAGCGCCGCGCCCGAAAATTCGTCTATTGCCCACGCCATGAGATCTTAAATTCAACAGCTTACGCTATCCGTCGATTTGTGGGTAATGGGCTGCCTTAAACACTCACCCTTTACCTGAAGCTTGGTGCCGAATGGCGCCGCAACCTCCCTACGACAACCGGTACACGGCGACGAGCCATAGAGCTTGGACATGCCCCAGATACTCAAATTGAGAGAAGCATGGGGAAGACCCGTCGGCGACTAGCTCTAGTTTATTGATCAGGACAAGTCATCATCGATCAATAGCCTGAACCCATCGAATGGCTTTTTAAGTGCTAACCGACGACCTGAATGAACCAAACGTCACATGGTAAACCTCTTGGCGAAAAAAGTGCTAGAGAGAATGGACCGAAGATCCTGGGCGCGATGACCAGCACACCCACGATCCATGGCCGGGAGAACCACTGTCGTCATGGCTTGTAAGCCTCTTCGTCACTGACTGGCCTACCGGAACAAGAAGTGTCGACCCCCACGCCAGGCAGGCGACGGACGCTCCCGGCTACCGATCAATGGACGCGATGTTCGGTTACATATTCCATAACGCTTTGCAGCGCTGCTGTAACTCAGGGCACCGGGGCAACCCACCGAGAGAGAAATGCCGCCCAACACGCGTCACGATCAGTATTCGGGAGTAAGATAATTCGCTTGAACGAAAAAGTGTCACCTATACCCATCATGCGCGAACAAACCGCCCTACTTGTCTCAGCCTACCAATGCGGCCCCGGCATGGGGTCGGTGTCCCAGATCGGTTGGGAATGGTATTCCCGCCTGGCCAGTCGGCTGCCTGTCACCTTGGTGACGCATAACCGGAACCGAGAAGCCTTGGAAAAGGCCGGGGCCCCACTACCTGGATCAGAGGTGATCTTCATTGATACGGAATGGTTCGCCGGCCCCCTCTATCGATTCGCCTCGCGTTTATTTCCGCGCAGCGAACACCCCGTTTTTCTCATTTCCTCGCTGGATTTCTTCGTTTACGACGCCGTCGCGCGTCGACAGTTGGCCCGGCGACTCCAGGCGGGCGCGCCCTGGCGCGTCGTGCATCAACCCACCCCGGTGTCGCCCCTCGCCGCGACATCTTTGCACCGTCTGGGTCTGCCAGTGATACTCGGACCCTGGAATGGTGGACTCCGCTCTCCAGATACATTTCCGGAAATCATGCAGGCGGAATCTGGCTGGCTGTATCCGATTCGGAGGCTGGGACACATCATCGACCGGCTCCAGGGCACCACCCGGAGGGCGCGGATGATCTTGACCGCGACCCGTTCCACCCAGGCAGCCATACCGGAACGCTGGCGTGACAAATGCGTTGAAATGCTGGAAAACGGCGTCAACCTCGATACATTCCAAGCGTTACCCTGGCCATTGCCCCCCTCGGCAACGACACCGCTTAAAATCCTGTTCGTGGGCCGTCTGCTTCCCTTCAAGGGGGTAGCCATGCTCGTGGACGCCCTGGCGCGCATGCCTCCCGGACTACCCACGCAACTTGACATCGTCGGCAGCGGCCCGGAGGACTCCGGGTTGCGCGATCGAGTCAATCGACTGGGCCTGGCGGAGCAGGTGGTCTTTCATGGCGAGCTTCCGCACAAGGCGATTGCCGAACTCATGCGGGATACCCATGTGTTCTGCCTGCCCTCGGTCCGGGAATCGGGCGGGGCGGTCTTACTGGAAGCGATGGCGGCGGCCCGGCCCGTGATTGCGCTCGACTATGGGGGGCCGGCCGAGATCGTCGATGATACGGTTGGCAAGCTGATACCCGCGACCGGTTGGGAGTCCGTGGTCGCCGACCTGACGGTGACGCTGGGCAACATCTTTGCCGAACCCGCGGCCTGGCGGGATCGCGGTCTCGCCGGGCGCCGCCGTGTGGAGGAGCGATTTTCCTGGCCCGCCAAGATCGAAGCCGCACTCGCCCTGTACGAAGCCTGCCTGGTGCAATCATGAATACTGCCGTTCCCAAACTGGCCTACCTCATCAGCCAGTATCCCGCCATTTCCCACACCTTTATCCTGCGTGAAGTCTTGACGCTCCGTCAGCGGGGTTTCGACATCCGCGTGGCTTCGGTCAATCCGCCCGACCGTCCACCCGACCAACTCACGGACGCCGAACGCCACGAAGCCGACCAGACCTGGTATCTGAAACCGCAGGGGGTGCGCGGGGCCCTGGGCGCACTCCTCACCACCTTCATCCGTCGGCCAATCGCCGTGCTGCTGGGCCTGAAACAGGCGCTCCGCCTGGGTGGAACGGATGCGAAGCGGATTCTCTTTTATTTGGCCTATTGGGTGGAAGCGATCATGATTGGCGCTTGGATGCGGAGAGAAGCCGCCAGCCATCTTCATGTTCACTTCGCCACGCCCGCCGCGGCCGTGGGACTACTGGCCAAGACCATGTTTCCGATAGGGTTCTCCTTCACCGTGCATGGGCCCGATGAGCTCTACGATGCACCCGGTTATCGGCTGACCGAGAAAATTGCCGGAGCCGACTTCGTACTCTGCATCAGTCACTATGCCCGTAGTCAAATGATGAAGCTCTCGCCCTTGGCGCATTGGGGGAAGTTCGAGATCAGCCGACTGGGCGTGGACACCGAACGGTTCGCCCCGCGAGCCGCCAAGACCCCTGGTGATCCCTTCGAATTGGTCTGCGTGGGTCGTCTGGTGGCCGCCAAGGGTCAGCATATTTTGCTCGACGCACTAGCGGCCCTACGCACCGAGGGTCGCCGGGTGCATCTGACCCTCGTGGGTCAGGGCCCGGATATGGAATCCCTGAAGGCCCAGTCTTCCCGGCTGGGCTTGGGCGAAACTGTCACCATGACCGGCGCCGTGAATCAGGACGCCATACTCGATTATTACCTGCGGTCGGATGCCTTTGTCCTGCCCAGCTTCGCCGAAGGGCTTCCGGTGGTACTCATGGAAGCCATGGCCCTGGGCGTTCCCTGCATCACCACGCATATCACCGGAGTACCCGAAATGATCCGTGATGGTATCGAGGGTCTGCTGGTCGCACCCTCCGATGTCGAGGGCCTGACACGGGCCATTGCTCGACTCATGGATAAACCCGAACTGGGTAAGGCCCTGGCGCAAACAGGGCGGTCACGAATCCTGGCCGAATACACCCTGGCCCACAGCGTGAAACGCCTCGGAGATATTTTTAGCCACCGCCTGCATAGCGGCGCCGCATGAGAACCAAAGCGAGGCCATGGGGCGCGACTCTGACGGTACTCAGCCTATTCGGCGCCGCACAGGTTCACGCGGAACTGAAAGTCACGATCAACCCCGCGGTCACTATCGCCGCCGCACCGCGTATTGGACTCAATCTGGCCGACTGGAGCAGTTGGGGCGCATCGCAATTAATGGCGAATGTGCTGCATAACTCCGGTTTCGAGGGGGTTATCGATCGCACCCTGGTGATCGTTAGCCAGGCCGATTTTCGTGGTTTCAGCGATGACACCACTTGGACCGGACGTCCCGATGGCTTCTGGGCTGGCGCCCGCTATGACGTCATCACTGGCCCAGCGAGAGGGGCAAGCGGCAAAGTGCTGGATTCGCGTCAGAAGAGCCATGATGGACTGCCGGTCTTTCTATATGCCGATGACGGTCCGATGCTCGGGCCTGGTGACGTCGTGATCCTGACTCGAGTGAACGATTTGGAGCTCCCTGCCCAATGGTGGTGGCCCAATGACTTGCCAGCAGGGCAAATTCGCGCCGAAACGCACGACAAACGCCCCGGCAGCCCGGGCGTCCGATCCCTGTCGCTCGAGACCTTCTCAGCCGCCAAACCCGCACGCATCCTGCATTATCTGGATGCCATCAGCCCCCGCGCGGGTAAACTGTTGCCGATCAATGGCCGTTGGACGCTGAAATTCTGGGTGCGCGCCGGCGCTCCAGGCTCCACTCTGAAAATCACCTTGCAACGCCTGCGTTCGTCTCTAATTTTTCAGGAATCACTCGCACCCTCTCAGGATTGGCAGCTTATTCAACATAGCTTCGATGCCCAGGACAACGGCCCGCCGGGAACTGTACAGCTCGAATTCCTGGCCGAATCAGGCAAGCTGCTACTGGACGATGTCAGTCTTGCACCCGACAACGCCGACCCTACAGGCTTCCGCGCGGAAGTCGTCGAGGTATTGCAACGCGTGCAACCGGGCTATCTTCGGGATTGGCAGGGACAGTTGGGCGATATCTGGGACAACCGTATAGCCCAACCCTTTGCCCGTCGGGCCACCCGGTATCGACCCGGTCCTGATGACGGAGCTGTCCTCTATGGTTTGCCGGAATTTCTTGACCTTTGCAAACGCATCGGTAGCAAGCCCTGGGTGATCTTGCCAACCACGTTGACCGGATCGGAATATGAAGCCTCTGGCCAATACCTGGCTCAGCGTATGGCAACCGATGGCTTCGACGAAATCGTCGTGGAATATGGCAATGAAAACTGGAACATGATTTTCCGACCGGGCGGCATACCTAACCCCGTCATTCTTGGACGCGCGGCCAGCGAGGCCTTTGCCCGGGTCCGCAAGGGTGCTGGCCCCGGAGCAAACTTGCGCTTCGCGTTGGATGGTCAGCATGTCAACCCCGATCGTGCGTTGAAGAGCCTGGACAACACACCCAACGCGGATCTCCTCGTGGTGGCACCCTACTTGCTTTACAAGCTCGACGAGGCCGAACCCGCGGATATCTGGCCCAAACTATTCGAGCCCGATCCGTTCCTACCCAAAAGTTTCGTTGGCGCCATGCAGCGTAAACGTGAGTTGGCCGTATACGAGGTCAACCTGCACACCACCAAAGGCAATGCCCCCATCGATTTGCGCAATCAGGTCGTGGCGGGCGCGGCAGCCGGTAGTGCGCTGGCCAAACGCTTGATACAGGCCACAAATCAGGGCGTTAGTCGACAATGCGTCTGGAATCTGGCCCAATTCGACGCTTATCTCGAAGATCACACCAGTTTGGTAAGGCTTTGGGGAATTGTCAGGGATTTGGGCCCAAGCCGAAGGCTGCGACCGACCGGTCTGGCTTTATCGATGTTGAATCGGGTATTGCCAGGCGAGGTACATACTCTCGATTTCGACTCAGGACGCGTGATATCGATCAGGTCCCTGGCCCATTCAGGTGTCGGTAAACTGGAAGATTGGCTCGGAATTCGCGACCTGCTGCAGAAATTCGACCACACGCCCCCTCCCCTCGAACCCTTGGCCGGAATGGCGATACGGGGCCCGGAGGGCTGGTCGCTGGCGCTGGTGTCGTCCAGTCCCAACCTCGAGGTGGTCACCCTGGACCTGCCCAAGGACGGCTCCCCTCCGCCGCGTCGGATGCTTAGGCTGGCAGCGGATACACTGGTCAGCACCAACGAGGATGCCGAGATGGTCAAGGTAGTCGAAAGCCCGCTGGACCACCGTGCGCCCCTGACGGTCGATATTCCGGCCTATGGTTTCGTGGTCCTGCTGCCCTGAGCGCCGCCCCAGCGGTTCACCCACGGCGGACGGCACCGCGCCCTCGTTCTAAGGGCGCGCTCACGATCTGTCAGCGACCGCGGTCAGGGTTTTCTGGCCAGTACCACCAATTCCTCACCCACCCGCGGATTTCGCCGCATCAGCCGATCCTCATTCACCGCGGCCTGCTGAAGTTCCTTTGACAGGGTCACCGGCCGACCCTCCGGAATGCGGCCCCGGACCCGCTCGCTGGCCTGATAAAACCATTCGCTGACAGGGCCAGGCGGCATGAAGCGTATATCGGTGAAACCCGCTCTGGTCAGCGCCTGCTCCAAGCCCTCCGCCGAGAACAATACCAGATGGCGGGGAGGCTCCAGGCCACGCCAATCCGGTCCAAATTCCTGGTGGCCGGAGGCGTTCATATTCGGTGTGGCGAGCCAGAATGTGCCTCCTGCCACCAATAGCCGATGAATTTCGGCGAAACAGGCCTTGGGATCATGCACATGCTCGATCACCTGGCTAAGCGTGACAACCTGATAGGTCTCGGCCTCCAGACCCGTATCCGGAAGCGCCCCATAACGCACCGGCAACCCCGCCTGACGCGCCGAGTTCACGGCATTTTCGTCAAATTCCAGCCCTTCCGCCTGGTAACCCATGGCCCGCGCACGCTTCACAAAGGCGCCGCTGCCACAGCCAATGTCCATCAGGCGCGCGTTTTCCTTTGGCGCAGGCAGGTGCCTGACATCCCGCTCGGCCAGATCACGCGTTTCGGGGAACAGTTTCAGCCATCCCCCCACTAGCGGCAGGGTGGGCTTCAACCCCAGCGCCGGGAAACGGGCGTTCAGATAGGCATTACGCAGATCCGGCAAGCGCCGCCCGACACGGGTCGCGGACGACAGGAAAATGTCGTCGGCCGCATCGTGCGTGTAGTACTCGGCATAGGCCAGACCTATCGTCGCGGCCGTTGGGCGGGGGTCCAGATAGCCGCATCCACATGCTTCGCAACGCCACAGGGACCATTGGCCAGGCGCACAATGAAAAATGCGGTCCTCAAGGCACTCATGGACCCGACGCCGATCCCCGGCGCCGCATACCGGACAAACCGTCAGGAATTCCAGACCGGTCACCGGCCAGGCGGGCCGGCTAGGGTTGGTAATCGGTTCCTGGTTCATTATCGACATATCATTAACCTCCCAAAATCCGAGCATGGTAGTGGTAAACCCGTTACAAAGAACCGGGATAAAAAATTGCCCGCCAGACGGTTATACTTACCCGACATACACCTAATCCACCCGTGAGGATGGTAGCACTTGATGGTGATGGCATGCTGATCGACATTTTGGTAATGATCCTGGGCTGCGTCTTGATCATCCTCGCGACGCCTGGGGCGGTGGAACTGGCTTGGCTGACACTCGGCGGCATTATCCCCCCCAAGCCCCTGGCCAGTTCTGATAGTGACCCAGTTTCCCTACGCTTCTGCTTCGTGGTGCCAGCTCATGACGAAGGCAGCGGGGTCGCGGATTGCGTGCACTCGCTGCGTCAGTGCGAAAAGGGGAATCACGACTTTGCCGTCGTGGTCATCGCCGACAACTGCAGCGACGACACCGCCACGCATGCGGAATCGGCCGGGGCGCGAGTCTTGATCCGGCAGGATCCGCATCGGCGCGGCAAGGGTTTTGCCCTGAGTCATGCGTTCCAGATATTGCTCCAGGAACAGCATGACGTCTTCATCGTGGTCGATGCCGATACCCGCGTGGAATCCAATCTGCTGCTTGCGATGGCGCCTCTGTTCCTCGCCGGCGCCGACGCGGCGCAAAGCCGTTACCTGGCCTCCAACCCCGACGCCACGTTGAGAACCCGGCTCATGCATGTCGCCTGGCTGGCGTACAACATTTTGCGTCTGCGCGGCCGGGAGTATTGGGGTTGTTCGGTCAACATCCTGGGCAATGGCTTCGCGCTGGCCCGTAAGGCCCTCGAAAACGTACCCTTCGACGCCGATTCCATAGCGGAGGATCTGGATTATCACATTCGTTTCGTGGAATCCGGGCGGCGCGTCCGCTTCTGCGAGTCCACCACGGTCTGGGCTCCCGCCCCATCCACCAGCGCGGTAGCCACCGCCCAGCGGGCCCGTTGGGAAGGCGGCCGCTTCCGCATGATGAAGGAACGGCTGCCCGCATTGTTACGCGCCATTGCCAAAGGCGAATGGCGGCTGGTGGAACCTGCACTGGATCTTCTGCTGCTGCCACTGGCCTTCCAGGTCCTGCTATTCATAGCCTTGGCGCTGTTGCCCTGGCCGCCTGCGCGTCTGCTGGGCCTTGCCGGACTTGGCATCGTCACCGTGCATGTGATCGCGGCCATGTTGATCGGCCGTGCCGGTCCGAGCTACTGGCTGGCGCTGGCCAGCGCCCCATTCTATATCCTGTGGAAATTGACTTTGGGCAAACGCTTGCTCGCCGCCGCCAGCAAGAACGCCGCCTGGGTCAGGACCGAGAGGGGCAACCCCCATGACTAAGCCCGATGTCACGCTCCTGATCGTTTCCTTCAACACCCGCGACCGTCTCCGTCAATGTCTGGCCAGCCTGCCACCCGCCCTGGGATCTGTGCACGCCGAAATCATCATCGTGGATAACGCTTCCCGTGATGGTTCTGCGGACATGCTGGCCCAGGAGTTTCCTCAAATCAAGCTGATCCGCGGCGAAAGCAACCTCGGCTTCGCCAACGCCAACAACCTGGGCGCTCGGGAAGCCCGGGGCCGCTATTGGGTCCTGCTCAACCCGGACGCGGTATTGCCAGAGGGCGCCATTGAACAGTCGGTCACGCGCATGGACGCGGAAACCGACGTCGCCATGGCGGGTGGACGCTTGCTGGGCGAAGATGGCAGCGATCAACCCTCGGCGCGCCTGTTTCCCAGCCTGATGATCGAATTTTTGACTCTCAGCGGGCTGGCGGCGCGGTATCCCCGCTCCCGATTCTTCGGCCAATTCGATCGGACCTGGGCCGACCCCGGCGTGGAGAGCGAGGTCGACTGGGTGCCCGGCGCATTCGCCATCCTGCGGCGAGAGACACTCGACCGGGTGGGCTTCTTCGATCCACGATTTTTTCTCTACTACGAAGAAGTCGACCTGTGCCGCCGTATCCGTGCCGCCGGCTGGAAGATCATGTACTGGCCGGCGCTCCGCATCATGCATATCGGCGGTGAGTCTTCGAAAACCCTGTCCGACATGAGTTTCTCGTCCAAGGGCTCCCAACTCACCTTGTGGCGCATGCGCAGCCAACTGCTGTATTACCGGAAATGGCATGGGTTACCGACGGCCTGGGCCGTGAAAACCCTGGAACAGAGCTGGCACCGGTTGCGCGCCCTGCGCAATCGCGGGTGTTCGCCCGAAAAGGCCCACGAATCGCGGACCATCGTCGAACTCTGGACCCGCGCCTGGAAGGACACCGATGGCGGCGCCCATTCTCCCCCGCAACCCTGGTAACACCATGTTCGAGAATATTCGCGAAGACTGGCGGACGTATGAACGCGATCCAGCCCGGCAGGGCTTCTGGGTCATGTTGGTCTACCGTTTTGGGCGCTGGCGTTATGGCGTAAGCCCACGCTGGCTAAGGTTACCGTTCTCCTTCCTTTACCGAATACTGAAACTGCTTTCCCAGATCCTCACCGGAATAGATCTGCCCTGTGAAACCCGGGTGGGTCGCCGCTTTCTCATCGAGCATTTTGGTGATGTGATCATTAGCGGCGACACCGTGATCGGCGACGATGTCATCGTCCGCAATGGCGTCACCCTGGGGCTCAAGCGCACCGGTGAACCGGGAGCGCCCATTATCGGCAACCGGGTGGATATTGGCGCTGGTGCGAAGGTGCTGGGCCCGATCCATGTCGGTGACGATGTCGCGATAGGCGCCAACGCCGTGGTCATCACCGACGTCCCCGCCAACTCGCTGGCGGTGGGTGTACCGGCGCGCATCCGCCCCAGACGCACCCCCCCAACCGCCACCGGAACAGTGGCATGAAGGACTTTTCCAGCCTCCCGGGCCCGCTGGGCCAGCGACTTCGCTGGGGATGGCGATGGCGAAGGCTCTGGTACCCGCTGGCAGGCCTGCTGAGTGGGGTTTTACCCCGACTGCTTGACTTGACCCTGGCCATGCTTCTGGTTGTGGTGCTTGCTCCCCTTATGGTCGCACGGGCATCGGTGGCCCTTTACCAGACTGGTCGCATTTTCGCTTCGGTTGAGCAGGTGGGCCGATTCCGCACCTTGTTCTGGCGGCATGCTTTTGCCGGCGCCGCGCCGGGCGCCGGTCTGGCAGTCTTGTTCAACATCCTCAAGGGTGACATGGCTTTTGCGGGCCCTCGCGTACTGTCCCCCGAGGAGGCTGAATCCCTGCAGAGCCCCGCGGGTATCCGGTTTCTGGCCCGGCCGGGTCTCTTTTCACCGCATGCGCTTCGACGCAAAACCGGGATTGCCTACGATGACGAAGCGCAACTGGACCAGGCTTTCTACTATGGCGAAACCGCCCGTGGCAACGCGGGGCTGGTCGCCCGCGCGGCCATTGGCAGCCTGTTGGCAGGCGGCGGCGAACGATCGATGCCGGCAAGCTTCACGCTGCTCGGGGTCACCATTATCAACACGACCCTGCGTGAGGCTATCGACTGGATCGTGACCCAGGTCCGCCATGATGCCTCCAGTCTAGTGGCCTTCGTCAATCCGGATTGCCTGAACATCGCCTACCACCATGGAGAATATCGAGGCGTGCTGGAGCGCGCCGCCTGTGTCTGGCCGGATGGCATCGGCATCAACCTGGGTTGTCGCATGTTGGGTCTTGCCCTGCGCGAGAATGTCAACGGCACCGATCTCTTCCCACGCCTCTGCGAGCGTAGCGTCGAGGAGAATTTAAGCCTCTACTTGTTGGGCGCACGCCCTGGGATTGCGCGGAAAGCCGCCGAAAACATGCAGACCCGCTATCCGGGATTACGCATCGCCGGTACCCGTGATGGGTATTTTCAGCCAGGGCAGGAAGACCAGGTGATTGAAGCCATCAATGCGTCCGGCGCCAACATTCTGCTGACCGCCTTCGGCGCACCACGCCAGGAATTGTGGCTGGCGCGCCATCAGTCGCGCTTGAAGCCGCGGGTGCTGATGGGTGTGGGCGGTCTGTTCGATTTCTATTCCGGCAACATCCCGCGCGCGCCCATCTGGATGCGCGAAATTGGCCTGGAATGGACCTGGCGGCTCATGCAGGAGCCCGGCCGCATGTGGCGACGCTACATCGTCGGCAATCCCTTGTTTCTATATCGGGTCTACCGGCAAAAACTCAGAGAGACATCCGCATGAATCTGCCGCCCCATGACAGTAACCTCACCGAAGGACAGGAACAACTGATCAAGAGGTTCGCCAATATCGAGTTGCTCACCTGGCGGTACAAGCTACGCTTTTATGTCAAACGTCTGATCTGGGTCGGCGTCGTCCAGGGCGCCTATTTGATGAAACGGTTGATCGACGTGGCGGCCGCCGCAGTGTTGCTGACTCTGTTTTCGCCCTTGTACGCCGGCGTTGCGCTCGCCATCCGGCTGGACTCCCCCGGCCCCATCTTCTTCAAACAGATACGCGTCGGTCGCTGGGGAACACTGTTTCCCATGTGGAAGTTCCGCTCCATGTATATCGATGCCGAAGAGCGCAAGCGCGCTCTGATGCAGGAGAACGAGATGGCCGGCGGGGTCATCTTCAAGATGAAGCGCGATCCACGCATCACCCGGGTCGGCAGATTCATTCGAAAGGCCTCCATCGACGAATTACCCCAGTTATGGAATGTGCTCGTGGGCGATATGTCGCTGGTAGGCCCACGCCCTCCCCTGCCGGTGGAGGTCAACCAGTATTCGCTGAGCGATCGTCGCCGCCTCGACGTCGTGCCGGGCATCACCTGTATCTGGCAGGTCTCCGGCCGTTCCGATATCCCGTTCGATCAACAGGTACAACTCGATGTGCAGTACATTGAGTCACACTCGATCTGGCTGGATATCAAACTCTTGTTGCTGACCGTACCCGCCGTGCTGCTGGGGCGAGGAGCCTATTGATGCAAACCCTCATTCTTCTGGATCGCCTGGGCAAGGAGTTATTGCCGTTGACCGACAATACCCCGGTGGCGCTGCTGCCCGTGGCCGCCAAGCCACTGATCGACTATACGCTGGAGACGCTTGCCGCGACCGGGATCAAACAAGCCCTGCTGGTGACCGGTCCCCATTCCGAGCAGGTGCAGACATACGTGGGCACAGGGCAACGCTGGGGTCTCCAACTCGAGTACTGGATTGGGCGCGGCGAAGAGGATCCCGCCACCCTGCAGCGCCAACTTTCCCCCCGCGAGGATTCCGAGCGGCTGATACTGCGGGGCGACGTGTTGATCACCCCTCTGCTGCCTATTTTCCTGCGGGCGGCGCGCGCTCGCGAGGAGACCGCGCTCCATGCCGTGATTGACGGTCGCTTGGCAGGCATCAGTCTGATTCGCACCCTCACGGACGCCGCCTCGCCAATAAGCTGGGGGACCCTGGTGACCGGCTTGCCCGGAAGGGAAAACGAAGCTCTGGTAAGCCTTGACGGTTGGCCCCGAACACACCTGCTGGATTCTCTAAAAAATTATCACCAGAGCAACCTCGATGCCGTCGCCGGCAGGATTCCCCATCTCAACCTACCCGGTCGTGAAATCGCCCTCGGCTTACGGCAAGGAAGAAACACAACACTCTCGCCGCGCAGCCTCACCGTGGGAATGGCCCTTGTGGGCGATGAATGCCGCATTCATCCCAGCGCCCGGTTCGCGGACGAGGTTGTCATATCCAATCAGGTGATCGTCGATCGGGATGCGCATCTGTCCAATGCCGTCATCCTGCCCCAGACTTATATTGGCGAACTCGTGACGGTGAGCCATGCCATCGTCCGGGGCAATGACCTCATCGACGTCGAGACCGGGGGCACGATCAAGATCGTGGACGCCTTCCTGCTCGCGGACCTCAAGGAAGCCGCCCTGACCCGCGGCTTATCGGGCGGGCTCAACCGAGTGGCGGGCGCCCTGCTCTTGTTCCTGTCGCTCCCCTTGTGGCCCCTGGCGGTGCTGGCCGCCCTGCTGGAACATCCTGGGCAACCATGGCGCACCCGTCGCCTGCGGGGAAATCGAATCGAACGTGGCGAATGGGGTCAGACCCAACGCCGTGAATTCACAGCCGTGGAGTGGTCAACCCGTATCCCGCCATTGGCGAAACTGCCCTGGATTCTCAACGTCATCACCGGCGACCTGCGCTTGGTGGGCGTCGAGGCTGTCACCAAAGCCGAGGCCGCCCAACGCCAGGCGGAGTGGGAACGGCTGGCGGACGGCTCGCCCGCCGGCCTGATTGGTCCGACCCAGCTCTTCGTGCCCACCGACGCACCGCCCGAGGAAAGGCTAATGAGCGATGCTTTTTTTTCCGGCCAGCGCGACTTAAAAAAGGAAGCAGCCATCCTGTGGAGCGGCCTGCTGCATCTATTTCACCCTCGAACCTGGCTGCCGGCCAGGTAATCCGGGACACTAGGACATGAATGGCCGCACATCACTGCTACTGGTGGACGACTCACCGGAGATCCGCTTGCTTCTGGGCCACATGCTTCGCACCTGGGGCTATGAGGTCCTGGTGGCCGGAGGAGGTTACGAAGCCTGGGACATGATCGGGCGTGAACAACCCCGTATCGTCATTGCCGACTGGATAATGCCCGACCTGGACGGGCTGGGACTCTGCAAGAAGATTCGCGACTCGGTTCATCCCGGTTACATCTACACCATCCTGCTGACGGGCCGCAATGATCAGGAGTCGCTGATTCAGGGCATGAACGCCGGAGCCGACGATTTCATCATCAAACCGGTCAACCTGGAGGGCTATAATGAACTGAAGGCCCGACTCAGGGCCGGCGAGAGAATCATCCAGCTTTGGCAGGCACTGCAGGAACAAAATCGTAGGCAGGTGGAACTGAGCGACCGGCTGGCGATCGCTCATGAGAGACTCCGCCGTGAACTGGAGACAGCCGGTCGCATGCAGCGCCGGTTGCTGCCGCCGGGCGGCTCCCGAGTGCATGGAGTCAGCTTTGAGTGGCTGTTCATCCCCTCGGCCTGCGTTTCCGGAGATATGCTAAGTTTTTTTGGCATCGACGAGAACCACGCCGGATTCTATTGCATCGACGTGGCGGGTCATGGGATTGCGGCATCCATGCTCTCCGCCAGTCTGAACCAGTTGCTGACACCCGAAATGGATGGTCGCAGTCCCATCAAGCGCAGATTGCCCACCGAACCCTACTATGCCATCACCCCGCCCGTGGAAGTCATGGCCGAGTTGAACCGGAAGTTCCAGATCGACACTCAGAACTTCCAATATTTCACCATGGTGTATGCCTTGGTCAATTCCCCCTTGCGAACCCTGGAAATCAGCAACGCGGGCATGCCCTACCCCATTTATCTACCCAGGAACGATTCCGCATATTTTCTCGGCGATGGCGGGTTTCCCGTGGGGATTATCGAGCAGGCCCGATATGAATCGATAAAAATTCAATACGGTACGGGAGATCGCCTCTTCATCTGTTCCGATGGCATTTCGGAATGCACGAATCCAGGCAATGAAATGTTCGGCAGCGAGCGCATCCTGAATTTCCTGAACGGCACCCATGCAATGAGCCTGTCCGAGACGCTCAAGGAGCTGGAGAACGTCATCAAGAAATGGAATGGCGGCGGGGATTTCGAAGACGATGTCTCCATTCTCGGAATACAGTTTCCCTAGCCGCATCCACCCGATCCATCAGCAAGGAGTTTTAATGAATCTGCTCGATAACACCATCAACGGTATTCACATATTGACCATTGACGCGCCGCAACTGGACTATGCCGCCGCCGATGACTTCAAGCTTGGCGTTGCGAATCGTGTCCATCAGGGCGCCGATCGATTGATTCTCGATATGACCCAGGTCAATTTCATGGACAGCAGCGGCTTGGGCGCCGTTGTAGCCTGCATGAAGCTGGTTGGCGATCCGAAACGACTGCCTCTGTGCAATGTTGCGCCGCCGGTCCTAACCCTGCTCAAGTTGACACGCATGGATCAGGTCTTTCTTGTCTACCCGACCGTGCAAGCGGCGGTTGAGGCCTTGCAGCCATGACAATGGTCGGTTCAAGAATCGAACTGCGTATTCCTGGGAATCATCCGGAAAGCGTGCGCCTGCTAGGTGTGTGCCTGAAAAACCTGTCACTGACAGTTTTCGATCCTCAAGGCGCGACGGAAATCGAGTTGGCGATGGTGGAGGCCGTCAACAACAGCATCCTCCACGCCAAACCTGGCGCATCCGATATCCAGTTGACTTTTACTCTGAGCCCCCGGGGGGTTGAGATCGACCTTCAGGACGAGGGGCGACCCCTGGACCCCGGAATTCTGGAAGCGGCCGGTCAGAGATGGGATTTCGACCCTTCAGACATCCAGAACCTCCCGGAAGGCGGCATGGGGCTGATGCTTATCAAGAAGCTGATGAATGAGGTGAGCTACCGCCACGAAAACGGCCGCAACTGGTGGAGTTTCAGTAAATTCCATCCTTCAGCCACGCTGACTCAAGCCCAGGATACCCGGACGACCATCGCCGGCCCATGAGATTCCGGATATTCGCCCCAGCCTCTGGGGTTGGTTTTGTCATGACGGTGACCCTGATCATGGCCTGGATGGTGACCCTGTTCTTTTTTTCCATGGCTGACGCCGAACAACACACTACCATGGTTGGCGGCCGGTTAATCGCCTTCTATGCGGTACCGCTGACTGTCTGGCTGGCGGTATTGGCATGGGCGCGCTACATCGACAAATCCCGCCAAGCCATGGAAAAAGTGGAATCCTTCAATGCTTCCATCATCGACGTATCGACGGATGCCATCATTGTGATTGACCAGCGCGGCCTGATCACGCTGTTCAGCCCCGCCGCTGAGCGACTGTTTGGCTATTCCAGTCATGAAATCATCGGGCGGAACATCAGCCTGCTCATGCCCGAACCCCTGGCAAGTCAGCACGATGCTTATCTCGAAAGTTATCTCTCGACTGGAGAGCAACATATCATCGGCGCCGGCCGTATCGTGACCGCGCAGGATAAACGGGGCCAACTCATTTCCGTTCGCCTCTCGGTCGGGGAATTCAAGCAGGACAACCAGCGCTTCTTCGTCGGTCTGGTCAGCGATTATTCCGAGCGTATCGAGGCGGAAAGGAGACTCGGGCAATTTGCCCAGGCGGCTGATGCCAACCCTGATCTGGTTTACATCACGGACGCTCGGGGACTCATCGTCTATGTCAACCCGGCGTTTACGGTGCTCACCGGCCTGACTTTGGAGGACGTGCATGGTCGTGAGCCGAGTCTCATCGATCATCCGGAAATGAGCCGGGAAACATTAATGGACATGGGAAAGACGCTGCAACGGGGCGAGGCCTGGCGCGGCCGATTGCGCGTCATTCACAAGAATGCCGCTCAAGAGTCAGCCCGGTGGCTGGACATGAGCATGGCCCCGATACGAGATGATCGGGGTAAGCTGAGCGGCTTTGTATCGCTGGGGCGCGATGTGACCGATAAGATCCTGCTGGAGCGGAATGAAGCTCTCCAGCGCGAATCCTCGGAACTACGGGTGAGAATTGGCGAAATTCTGCACACGCAGGAACCCCTGCCAACCCGATTGGCCAGCGCACTGAGTTTGCTGCTCTCCATGGAGGGCTTGGTGTTGCAGAACAAGGGTGGCATCTTTCTCCTCTCCCATGAGGAGGAACCGGCGCGGCTTAGAATGTACCTGACCCAGGGTGAATTCTCCGCCGAATTCCTGGAGAAGGAGGCCTGCATCAAACTGGGTTCCTGCCTTTGCGGCAGAGTTGCCTTGAGCGGTGAACTGCTGATATCCGACGACTGCTTCTGCGACCCCCGCCATGAGCATCGATTCATCGGCATGCAGCCACATGGGCATTACATCGTGCCCCTGAGCGATGCCAGAAATACTCTGGGGGTCTTATTTTTATACACCGATCCCTATCCCAAGCCCAACCCCTCACGCCTGGAAATGTTGAGACTGGCGGGCCAGATGATGGGTCTGGCCATTGCCAATGACCTTCTGCAAAAGCGAATCTGTGACGCCAGGGATGCCGCAATGGAGGCCATCCGAACCAAGAGCCACTTTCTCGCAAACATCAGCCACGAAATTCGCACGCCCATGAACGGTTTGTTGGGCACGCTGGAACTGCTGCAGGAGACTTCACTTGCTCAACACCAGCATGAGTTGCTCAAAATCGGCTACAGCGCGGCTCGGGAACTGCGCGACACCCTCAACGACCTGCTCGATTTTTCGGGTCTGGAATCGGGAAAACTGACCATCGAACTCCGTGAATTCGATCTTAACCAGGTCATAGCCGGGGCGCGCGCATCGTTCGAAACCCGCGCCAAGGAGCAGGGCCTCCAATTCCTCTGCGAGATCACTCCGGATTTACCCATCCTGGTCAAAGGCGACCCGGGACGGCTCCGGCAGGTGTTGACGAATCTGCTCGACAACGCCGTCAAATTCACCCCTCGCGGCAAGGTGACCCTGCGGGTCAAGGGTCAGCCATTGGCGGACGGCCAGATGCGTCTCGCTTTCGAGGTCAGCGACACAGGCATCGGCATTGATCCCGCCCTGCAAGCCAAGCTGTTCGAGGGTTTCGTCCAGGCCGACGGCAGTTCGACCCGCAATCATGGCGGCACTGGCCTGGGCCTGACGCTCTGCCGCGAACTCATCACCCTGATGGGCGGCGATATCAGCGTCGAAAGCCAGCCGGGTGTGGGCAGTACTTTCCGCTTCAACCTGATGCTGGAAGCCATGTCCCAACGACCAGCCCACCCTGAATTCAAGAATGCGGCCACGGCGACCTACCCCAGCTTCCATGGGCATATCCTGCTCGTCGAAGACAATGCTGCAAATCAAATGGTGGCCAAAGGCCTGTTAAGCCGCCATGGTCTCAGCGTTGATGTTGCTTGCGATGGCATGGAGGCACTGGCTCGCATCGCCGCCAGTCCCTACGATCTGGTGTTGATGGATTGCCAGATGCCGGTGATGGATGGTTACACCGCAACCCGCGAATTGCGTCGTCGTGAAACAGCCGAAGGCTGGCAGCATTTACCCGTCATTGCCATGACTGCCAACGCCATGGCGGGCGACCGGGAACGCTGTCTGGACTCGGGCATGGATGATTACCTGGCGAAACCGATGAACCGTGCGGACCTGGTGGAAATCCTGAAACGATGGCTGCAAGCGGGACCGGATATTCAACTACGGGAGGCGGAATCCACCGATGCTACCCCCCCCATCGAGTCGGTGCCGACGGAACTTGCGAAAACTCCTTCCGAGCCGCCCATTCAACCGGAGGCTCTGGAAGATCTCCGCGGACTGATGGGGGCGGCCTTCCCCGAACTCGTCGATACCTTCCTGGAAAATACGCCGCAACTGATAGACGACCTTCGGACCGGCATCGCCACTGGCGATCTGAAAAAGCAATCTGAAGCGATGCACTCACTCAAGTCCAGCAGCGCCCTGCTCGGGGCCAGGAAACTGTCCAGCCTGGCGGCCGAGTTTGAAAAACAGGCGCGTATGCAAGAGGCCGTCGCCTTGAACCAATTCGAATTGCTGTGTCTGGAATTCGAACGTGTGCGGCTAAGCCTGGGAGCCGTCCGCGAGTAGCCTGACAAGCAACAAGCTTCCTGTCTATTTTCCCTCAGCCGAATTTTGCGACTCTTTTAGACTGAATAACGGCTCGTGCGAATCCGTGCTGACTGCATGATGTCCCAGGACGAGCGAGGACTGGTGCTGGATTCTGGCCAGGGTTACCAGCCGAATTTCACCCTGAGGCATGCCTGCGCGTATGGCATCCTCGAAATGTAGCTGGGCGCGCTGAGTCTGTCCCAGAAGACTGGCCGCACGACCGAGGCTATTGTGGACGCCGGAAATGACAACTCGCGAGATCAGTTTCCGGCTGCAACCCCAGTCCTCGGCCAGACGAAGATAGTGCCGCGCGGCATGGGTTTGTCCCATCTGCATTCGCCCGGCGCCAGCCAGTAGGGCCAGTTTGGCGCGGTCAGGATGGTGTTGCAGCACATCACGCTCCAATTTGGCGAGGCTCTCCCAATCCCCAAACTGCCATTGGGTCCGTGCCTTTTCCAGCAGGTTTTCGTCATAGGGGACGGAACTGATTTCACCCTTGCCATGCTCAAGGGCTGATCCAGTCAGATCTTTGCCCTCGGGACTGTGTGGATGAGTCTGGTTCGAAGGGCCCGACCCCGCCGCTGATTGGCTGGCACCGAACCAATGGTTCATGCGTGTTCTTAAGGCATTGAATATGGACTGGAACTTCATCCTATCCCTCAGAGAAATTGCTTGCTGGTGCGCGTGCTTTGCATGCTTGGTTTCGAGATGACGCGAGTAAAAAGGCTCTCATGTGCTATGAACTTTCCCCGCTGAGTATGCCATTCAGTCGTTAACGATCGCTTGAGCACGTTCCCTCCCACACCAAGGTAAGGGGGAGGGAAGGTATCTTTGTTGATTCTCATCAATACCCATGCGATTTCTTCGGGGGAGCTCAGAGACCCGGTTCACGCAACAAGAGATCTTTGATCAACTCTATTTGGGCTTCTGCCTTGAGCAGCTCGTCGTTCATGAGTTGCTGTCGATGGCGGCATTCAGCCAAGTCTGACTCGCGTTCGGAGATATCTGCGCGCAACTTTTCCACGGATTTTTGGGTTTCCGCCAAGGTATTACCAAGATCAGCTTTTTCCTTGGCCAACGCTTGCTGTTGCGCCAACGCCTCCGCCTTGGTTTTCGCTTCCGCGTCCCACGCCTGGGTGAGCGCGGTGTTCTCTTGCGCCAGCGCATCCCGGGCGGCGGTCAGTTCTTGCTGTACCTGTTCCAGCGCCTTGATACGAGTCTGCGCGTCGGCGTTGGCTTTCGTTGCCGCGTCGCGCTGGTCCAACGCTTCTGATTTGGCTTTCGCTTCCGCATCCCGTTGCGCCAGCGCCTCTGATTTGGCTTTCGCTTCCCCATCGCGTTGCGCCAACGCCTCCGCCTTGGCTTTCGCTTCCGCGTCCCGCGCCTGGGTGAGCGCGGTTTTCTCTTGCGCTAGCGCATCCCGGGCGGCGGTCAGTTCTTGCTGCATCTGCTCTAGCGCCTTGATACGGGTCTGCGCG
>Ga0172367_10003644_pt1 | contig 19705 bp, 13 predicted proteins | sample Lak10m_FD_114542 | JGI IMG/M metagenome (GOLD analysis project Ga0172367, IMG submission 114542) | Freshwater microbial communities from Kabuno Bay, South-Kivu, Congo - kab_022012_10m | ecosystem: Environmental > Aquatic > Freshwater > Lake | place: Democratic Republic of the Congo: South-Kivu...
GGGCAGCATCATCCTGGGCTTGCTGGCAGGCTTCATCTGCCTGTGGGGTGTGAACGGCCTGAAGAAGATGCTGGGCGCCGACGACTCGCTGGACGTGTTTGGCGTGCATGGCGTGGGCGGCATTCTGGGTGCCATCCTGACCGGCGTGTTCACTGCGCCGGGCCTGGGCGGCACTGGCAAAGAGGACTTCTCGATCGCCAGCCAGGTCATGCTGCAAGCTGAAGCGGTGGGCATCACCATCGTCTGGTCGGCCGTGGTGGCGTACATCGCCTACAAGGTCACCGACATGATCGTGGGTCTGCGGGTATCGGAAGAGCACGAGCGCGAAGGTTTGGATGTCACAGCGCACGGCGAGTCGGCTTACAGCCGGTAATCAGAGTGGCGGTTGCAGGTAGCAAGGGCCAGCAGCCAGACAATCAGTATTTCCTTGAAGTTTGGAACCCACCCAGCTTCGGCTGCGGTGGGTTTTTTTCTTCTGCATGCAAGCAAAACAATCACAATATTGCCCATGACTTCCCACCTCACCCATGCACCAGATCTCTGGCAAACCGTCACGGATCACAGCGCCGCCCTGGGCGAATCGCCGTTCTGGCATCCGCATGAGCAAATGCTGTATTGGATCGATATTGCGGGCCAACAGATCCTGCGCGCCAACATCTACATGGGCACGGTCGAGGCCTGGGACATGCCCAGCGAACCCGGATGCATCGCACCGGCAACCCGCGGCGGGCTGGTGATTGCGCTGCGCCATGGCGTGTTTCTGGCACGCGATTGGGGTGGGGCGCTGCAACGATTGGCCACGCTGGACTACGACCCGACCCACATGCGCGCCAATGACGGCAAATGCGACGCGCTGGGTCGGTTCTGGGTGGGCACCATCGATGAGACCCGCAGCAAAAGGAACGCGGCGCTTTATTGCATCGACGCCCGCAACATGGCCCAAACCGGCTCGCCCGACGTGCGCTGCATGATCAGCCCTGCCGACCTGCCCGCCACCACCGCCAACGGCCTGGCCTGGAGCCCCGACCAGCGCACCTTGTACTGGGCCGACACGCCCAGCCATACCGTGTGGGCGTGGCAACATGAGCTGCTCGCCAACACATTGAGCGGGCAACGTGCTTTTGCCCACTTCAGTGCCAAACCAGACGGCTGGCAATCCGATCCATCGGCTTTGGACAACGGCGCTTATCGGGGTCGCCCCGACGGTGCCGCTGTGGACGCGCAAGGCAACTACTGGGTCGCCATGTTCGAAGGCCGCCGGGTCTGCCAACTGGCGCCGGACGGCAGTGTGCTGGCCGAGTTTGCGGTGCCGCTGCAATGCCCCACCATGCCTTGTTTTGGCGGTGAAGACCTCCGGACCCTGTACCTCACGAGCGCGCGACACCATCGCGGCACGGCAGAGCTGGCGGCTTTTCCACTGTCCGGTAGCGTGCTGTCGATACGGGTCGAGGTGGCAGGCCTGCCGGTCAACTTCTTTGTGGCTTGAACCGGGATTGCCCATGATATTTCTCAATGCCGGCGCATCTAATCGAACTCAGTGGCGTGCATCGAACCCCAGTCCGGACTAAACTGAAACCTCCACTTTGAACCTCTCAGGAGAATCATCATGACTGACTCCCTTCAACACACCAAAGACAAGCTCATGGACGATCTGCACCAAAGCATTGCCGACGCCGAAGAGATGCTGAAACTCACCGCCAACCAGGCCGGCGAAAGCACGGCCCAACTGCGTGAGCGTGTGCGTGATCGCATGAGCAAGGCCAAGCTCGAACTGCAGCATTTGCAGCAGGTCACGGTCGACAAAGCCAAGGCCGCCGGCCACGCCACCGACGTGTTTGTTCATGAAAATCCCTGGAAGTCCATCGGTATCGCAGCAGGTGTGGGCTTGGTGGTCGGGCTGTTGATCAGCCGCCGCTAAAAGCACATGCCAGGCGAAAACGACGGTCTGTTTGGCCAGCTACAGCGCTCGCTGGGCACGGTCATTGAACTCTTTCGGGTTCGGCTGGCCTTGCTGGGCACTGAGCTTGGGCTGGAAAAGCAGCGCCTCGCCGTCGGATTGTTCTGGGGCGCGTGCGCCGTTCTGAGCCTGACCGTGGCCGCCGTCCTGTTGTGCGGCTTTGTCATTTTGCTGCTATGGGACGGCTACCGCTTGGCAGCTGTCGGTGTTCTGGCCCTGCTCTTTTTAACGCTCGGCTGGCTTTTGCTGAAGACGGCAAAACGCGAGCTGGGCGCCGAGTCCAATCTGTTCGGCACCAGCCTGGCCGAGCTTGAACGCGACCGCGACAGCTTCACGGCCGCAACACCCGATGAACACCAGTGACCTGCAATTGCGCCAACAGCGTCTGCTGATCCGCAGCACGGAACTGCGTTTGCAATTGCGCGCTGACTTGCAGCGCCTGCAAGCTCCGGCAGCGGTGGCTGACCAGGTCAAATCGGGCCTGCAGTGGCTGTATCACAACCCGCTGTGGCCCGCCGCTGCGCTGGCGCTGCTGCTGGCCCTCAAGCCCAGACGGGCGCTGGTCTGGACTGGCAAGCTCTGGTGGCTGTGGAAATCTGCGCGTCGGCTGCGGCACTGGCGCGACACCCTGCTGGCTTACCTGCCACTCTGATAAGCCCCGGTCATCCACACAGATTTTCGAACAAAACCCGTTCGAAAAATTCAATCCGGCTGCCCGGGCTTGTGCTCTAACATCGGGGCCTTCGTCTCACCCTTGAATACCCATGGACACCGCCCTGCAACACCTGATTGATCACATCCAGACCGCGGCCGCACAAGGCACGCCGCTGCGCATCCGCGGCGGCGGCAGCAAAGACTTTTATGGCGAAACGCTGCATGGTGAACTGCTCGACACCACCGCCTACCGGGGCATCGTCAGCTACGAACCCAGCGAACTGGTGGTGACGGTGCGCGCTGGCACGCCCCTGGCGGAGCTTGAAGCCGCACTGGCCGAAAAAGGCCAGTGTCTGGCGTTTGAGCCGCCCCGGTTCGGGACGCTGGCCGGCACCTGCGGCGGCATGGTGGCCGCCGGATTGAGCGGCCCGGCGCGCGCCAGTGTGGGCGGCGTTCGCGACTACGTGCTGGGCGTGCAGCTCATCAATGGCCGCGGCGAGCACCTCACATTTGGCGGCCAGGTCATGAAGAACGTGGCCGGCTACGACGTGTCGCGCCTGATGGTGGGGGCCATGGGCACACTCGGGATGCTCACCGAGATCTCGCTCAAGGTACTGCCCATCGCGCCGACCGAAGCCACGCTGGTGTTCGAGCTCGACCAGGCCGGTGCACTGGCGCAACTGCACCGCTGGGGCGCGCAGCCGCTGCCGCTCAACGCCAGCTGCTGGGTGCGTGACGACACGGCACCCAACTCCCCAGAGCTGCTGTTCGTGCGCCTGCGTGGTGCCGTGGCCGCCGTCGAGTCCGCCTGCACGAAGATGCTCGCTGACGTGCCAGGACGACGCATGGACAATGCCCAGGCCGGGCCCGACTGGAGCGCTTGCCGCGACCAGAAGCTGCCTTTCTTCAGCGCGCCCGTTGACGCCAGCGAGCCGCTGGCGCTGTGGCGCTTGAGCGTGCCGCAAACCGCACCCGTGCTCAGCCTGCCCTGGCCGCAACTGGTGGAGTGGCATGGCGGCCAGCGCTGGCTGCGAGCCCCCGAGTCAGCCGCAGAGCAACTGCGCCAGGCCGCTGCGGCGGTGGGCGGCTCGGCCAGTGTTTTCATTGCTGGGGGCAGCACAGCGGCCAGGAACCGCTTTAGCCCGCTCGCACCCGCCCTCGCGGAAATCCACCGCCGTCTGAAAGCCGAATTCGACCCGGCAGGCATCCTGAATCCGGCTCGCATGTACCCCGGTCTCTAACCCAAGCTCACGCCCATGCAAACCCAACTCGCTCCTCAGTATCAGGGCACGGCCGATGGCCAGGCGGCTGAAGCCATTTTGCGCAAATGCGTGCATTGCGGTTTTTGCACCGCCACCTGCCCCACCTACCAGCTGCTCGGCGACGAGCTCGACGGCCCGCGCGGCCGCATTTACCTGATGAAGCAGGTGCTCGAAGGCACCGTGCCCACGCGCAAAACGCAGCAACACCTGGACCGCTGCCTGACCTGCCGCAACTGCGAAACCACCTGCCCCAGCGGCGTGCAGTACGGCCATTTGCTCGACATCGGCCGCAAGCTCGTAGATGAGCAGGTACCGCGCCCGACGGCCGAGCGCGCGCTGCGCTGGGCGCTCAAGGAGGGCCTGCCCTCGCCCCTGTTCGCCCCGGCCATGGCCGTCGGCCAACTGGTGCGGCCGCTGTTGCCGCACGCGCTGCAAAACAAGGTGCCGGTCAAACAGAATGCCGGCCACACGCCCACGCGCGTGCTCAACCGCAAGGTGCTGGTGCTCGAAGGCTGCGTGCAGCCGGCGATGAGCCCGAACATCAACAGCGCCACCGCCCGCGTTTTCGATGCAGCCGGCATCCAGTGTGTGGTGGCGGCCAAAGCCGGCTGCTGCGGCGCGGTCAAGTTCCACCTCAACGACCAGGACGGCGGTATGGCGCAGATGCGCGCCAACATCGACGCCTGGTGGCCGCATATCGAGGCCGGCGTCGAGGGCATCGTCATCAACGCGTCGGGTTGCGGTGTCACGGTCAAGGACTACGGCCACATCCTGCGCGACGACCCGCATTACGCCATCAAGGCAAAGCGCGTGAGCGCGCTCACCAAGGACGTCAGCGAATGGCTGCCCGAGTTGACGGACAAGCTCAGGAGCCGGGTACAGGGCAGCGCCAGCCGCATTGCCTTTCACCCGCCCTGCTCATTGCAGCACGGCATGCAACTGCGCGGCGGCGTGGAAAAATACCTGAGCGAGCTCGGCTTCAACGTCAAGACCTGCGGGCGCGAAGCGCACCTGTGCTGCGGCTCGGCGGGCACCTACAGCGTGCTCAACCCAACCATTGCCTACCAATTGCGCGACCGCAAGCTGGGCAACCTGGCCACCACCTTCGACGCTGAGGCGCCAGAGCAGATTGTGTCGGCCAACATCGGCTGCATCACGCACCTGCAAAGCGGCACCGACACGCCGGTGCGGCACTGGATTGAAGTGCTCGACGAGGCACTTCAAAAATAGCCGGAAAACCCAGACTCCAGGGCGCTGGCGCAGGACGCGCTTTACCATTTGGAGCTCACGCATCATTCACCCATGACGATCCTCTCTCCACTGCCTTGTTACCTCAACGGTACGTTCACACTGCTGCCCGACGCCAAGATCAGCGTGATGGATCGCGGCTTCATTTTTGGCGATGGCATCTACGAAGTGGTGCCTGCCTATGGCGGCCGCCTGTTCCGCTTTGCCGAGCACATGGCGCGACTCGATCGCAGCCTGGCCGAAGTGCGCATTGCCAATCCGCTCATGCCCGCCCAATGGGCCGACATTGCCAGGCGCTTGATGACGACTCATGCGGCTGCCCAAGGCGTTGACGTCGATGCGCTTGACCAGCTGATCTACATCCAGATCACGCGCGGCGTGGCGCTACGCGACCACGTCATGCCCACCGACATCACGCCCACCGTGTTTGTCATGACCAACACCATGAAGCTGCCCACCGAGGCGATGCGCAGCCAGGGCGTGGCCTGCGTCACGGCCGACGACTTTCGCTGGAAAAAGGCGCACATCAAGAGCACCAGCCTGCTCGGCGCCGTGCTGGCGCGCCAGATCAGCTTCGATGTCGGCGCCCTTGAAACCGTGATGTTCCGCGATGGCTTCCTGAGCGAAGCAGCCGCCAGCAACGTCTGGGTGGTCAAAGGCGGCCGGGTGCTGGGCGCACCCAAAGACAATTTGGCGCTCGAAGGCATACGCTATGGTCTGATCGAGGAAATCTGCCGTGCCCGTGGCATCCCGTTCGAGCTGCGCCGCATCAGCCGCGAGGAAGTGCAGCATGCTGACGAGTTGCTGCTGTCGTCGGCCACCAAGGAGGTGCTGCCGGTGACCACGCTGGATGGCCAGCCTGTTGGCAACGGCCAGCCCGGCCCGGTGTACGCGCAGTTGTATGCAGGCTATGCCGAGGCCAAGGCGCAGTCGCGCCAGCCCTGATCTGTCACAGCAAGCGTCCCGATGCCATGCCGTCGTGGAGGCAAACAAGAAAAAAGCCCTGCTACCGATAAATAGCAGAGCTTCTGGACATGTAGCTTTTTGTGGTGGCCCGGGGCGGAATCGAACCACCGACACAAGGATTTTCAATCCTCTGCTCTACCGACTGAGCTACCAGGCCTAAGCGGCGTATTCTAGCAGCGCAAAGCGTTGTTTTGAGACCCGGGTTTGATTTTTCAGCCGCGTTTGCGCGTCAGGTCAACGCCCAGTTGCTTGAGCTTGCGATACAGATGGGTACGCTCCAGCCCGGTCTTTTCGGCGACTCGGGTCATGGAGCCGTTTTCCTTGGCCAGGTGAAATTCAAAATAGGCTTTTTCGTATTCGTCGCGGCCCTCGCGCAGCGGCTTGTCGAGCATGAAGTTTTGCGTGACTTGCAGGGCAGGCTCGGGGGTCAGTTCGACTCCACTGAGCGGCATGTCAGCCAGCGCGACCGTTCCTTTTTTCAGTCCCATCGAAGGCATGGTCTGCGCCAATTTGCGCAGCGCGCCGCGGGTCAGACCCTGCTCAACGGCCATGAGCAGCTTTTGCAGGGTGATCGGTTTTTCCAGAAAAGCCAGGGCGCCAATGCGGGTGGCTTCGACCGCAGTGTCAATCGTGGCATGGCCGCTCATCATGATCACAGGCATGGTCAGGGCACCTGCCGTGGACCATTCCTTCAACAAGGTGACACCATCGGTGTCAGGCATCCAGATGTCGAGCAACACCAGATCAGGTGCTTCGCGCAAGCGGGCGGCTCGGGCCTGAGCGGCGTTTTCGGCCAACTCGACGGTGTGGCCCTCGTCATTGAGAATTTCGTACAGCAGATCACGAATGCCAAGTTCGTCATCCACTACCAGAATGTTAGCCATGTACTTGCGGTTCCCTTGAAAGTGCTATCGGCAAAGTTACTTCAAATCTTCTGTGGATTTGTCGCCTGCTCCACCGCGAATGATAACGACACTTGCGCCCCGACGATCGTATCGTTCTCCAGCCGGTTCGAGACCGTGACGCGACTGGCGTGCTCATCGGCAATTTTCTTGACCACCGCCAGGCCCAGTCCGGTGCCCTTGTCCTTGGTGGTCACATAGGGCTCGAACGCCCGCTTCAGGATGTGGTCCGGAAACCCGGTGCCGCAGTCCAGCACCGCGAGGCGCACGCGGCGTGTGCTGGCTTGCCATTGGGTCTTGATCAGCACCGCATGGTCGGCATCCGCATGCCCGGCGCTCAAGGTGGCATCCTGCGCGTTTTGCAGCAGGTTGTGCAGCACCTGGCGCAATTGCTGGGCGTCGCCCATGATGCGGGGGCAGTCGGGGTCGAGCTCGGTCCTGACAGGTACCTGATCAGGATCGTTGGCATACAGGTGCAGGACATCCGCCACCAGGTCGTTGAGGCTGACAGGCTTGAGTTCGGCGGCCGGCAAGCGCGCGTAATCGCGGAACTCATTGACCAGGCGCTTCATGGCATCGACCTGATCGACAATCGTTTTCACTGATTTGGTCAGCATCGCCTGCTCGGTGGCGCCCAGCTTGCCGGCAAGTTTCATCTCGAGGCGCTCGGCTGACAGCTGGATGGGGGTGAGCGGGTTCTTGATCTCGTGCGCCAGACGCCGTGCCACCTCGCCCCAGGCCTGCGCCCGCTGGGCAGAAACGATTTCCGAAATGTCATCAAACACCAGCAAGCGCTGCTCGCCCGGCAAGGCAGCACCGCGTGTCACCAGCGTGATCACGTCGTTGGCCGGACGGCCGCCGTGAACCTGGCCCAGGCCACCGAGCTCGAAGGACTGTTGCCAGTGGTCGAGGTTGCGCTCGCTGTGCGCGCTGAAAAAATTGTCGAACTGTTCCTGCACCTGCTGGCCAAACCCCTGCAGCCCTTCGACCTCGGCCAGTCGCTTGCCCTGATGTACGGCCAGCGGCACGCGCAGGATTCGGGTGGCGCCGGGGTTGGACGCGCAGATCACCCCATGGGCGTCGAGCACCATGACACCTGCGGTCAGGTTGTCCAGAATGGTTTGCAGATTGGCATGCGCCGCGCTGACCTGCGCCATGCTGGTCTGCACCGCCTGGCGCGCCTCGGCGAGCTGCTGCGTCATCTGCGAGAAGGAACGGGTCAGCCCGTCGAGTTCATCGGTGCCGCGCAGAAATGCCTTGGGCGTCAGGTCGCCAGCGGCGACATCGCGAACACCATCGGCCAGCAGCAACAGGGGCCGGGCCAACTGGTTGCCGATGAGCACGGCCAGCAGCACGGCGCCAAAAACCGCCATGAACAAGCTCAGCGTGAGCGTGCCGATGTACATGCGTCGCAGGCCGTCGCGGGCCAGCGCGCGCTCCTGGTATTCACGGTTGGCCTGGGTCACCGCCAGGGCGTTGGCCACCAGGGTTTCGGGCAGCACCTTGATGGCCAACAGGTAGCGTGGCTCATTGAATGTGCCCAACTGATTGCTGGTGACCAACGCCAGCGCCTTGATGCGCGCCTGGCTGCGGACACCCAGCTCGGCGTCGTCCAGGCCCTCGATCCAGGTGCTGACCCCTTGCGCCTGCGCGGCGCGAAACTGCAAGGTATTGGGTAACTCCGGATTGAGCAGATAGCGCGCCTGCCCGGCTGCCGCAATCAAACGGCCGGAGGAGCCCCACAAGATCAGGTCATCCGCGCCCATGGCATCACGCGCCCGCTCCAGCGGCAGTGCGGCACTGACATCGGGCGTGTCGGACAGCCTGGCGGCGCCAACGCGTGCCTTGCCGGCCAGATCAGCCGACAAGGCTTCCAGCGTGGTGCGGCCCAGGTTCAGACCGGCATCGAGGGCACCCTCCACCTTGACATCGAACCAGCTCTCGATGGAGCGTGTGACAAACTGGTACGACACCACATAGATCAGCATGCCCGGCGCAAAGCCGGCCAGGGCAAAGATGGCGGCCAGCTTGACCAGCAAACGACTGCCGAACTTTTTCTTCACAAGGCGCCGGATCAGGCGCACCGCGATCCAGCTGATCACCAGCAGCAGCAGCGCCGCCACCACCACATTGACGACAAACAGGCGGGCATAGTTTTGCTCGTACAGGTCGCGGTTGGTGGTGGCCTGGGTCAATAAGAAGAGCAGGATCAGCCCGATGGCCACCATCACCACCAGACCCAGACCCAGCAGCCAGCGCACCGTTCTGGAATGTTTCTCAGGCGGCACGGTAGCGCTCGACGTCAGTCTCATTTGACCAACTCGGGTTCAAGGGCCTGCTCTTGACTGACTTCGACAGACCAGTCGGACTGCCCCAAGGTGCCAATCTGCAAGGGCCTTGGCAGTTGCGTCAGATCGAGCCTGAAACGGAAATCGACGATGTGGCTGGCGTCGGGCGCCAGGTTGGCCGCATCGGCAATCTTCCACCTGGAAATGCGACGCACGGCGTTGAGCGCCTCGCCCCAGGACTCGAAATTCTGGTTCAAAGACAGACCCAATTCTGCCTCGACGACCTGGCCGGAGACGATGTTGAGCCGCCACTGGCGCGTCAGGGGTTGGTAGGCCAGACGGAACTGGCGCCGGGCTGTGGCGACTTTTTTATCGGTCCAGTACCAGCGCTCGCGCAACACGTCGGCTTCAGCCACAAAATAGATCGGGATGCCCTTGTGCAGCGCCTCGACCACCGCCTGCGACAACTCGAAATCAAGCTGGGCGGAAAGCCAGAGCGCGTCATCGCTGCGCTCCAGCCGCAACGACAGTTCTGTGCTGGCAGGCGGCGCCTGCGCCAGTGCCAGACCCGAACCCAGCACGGCCGAAGCCAGCCAGCCCAGCAACAGACTAAGCAGCAGACTTTTCCAGCAGCGCGTAATAAAAACCATCATGCTCACGGTTGGGATTGTCATCGACACCCGGCCATTGCGCTGCCTGGCCTGGCAACAAATGCCCGGGCGAGGGCAATAAAGTGGCGTCGTTGTTGCTGCCAAGGAACGCCTTGATTTGATCTTGTCCCTCGGCGCGAAAGACCGAACAGGTGGCATACAGCATGCGGCCGCCAGTTTTCAGCAAGGGCCACAGTACCGCGAGCAGACGGGCCTGCTGGCTGGCGAGCTGGGCCACGTCGGTCGCGCGGCGCAGCCAGCGGATGTCGGGGTGGCGGCGTACCACGCCGGAGCCCGAGCAAGGCGCGTCGAGCAAAATCGCGTCAAAGGGCTGGCCCTGCCACCACGACGGCAGATCGGCTGCATCGGCAGCCACCACCCGGGCCGTGAGCCCAAGACGCTGCAGGTTGTCGTGAATGCGTTGGCAACGCCCGGGGTCAATGTCGAGCGCGGTGACCGCCACGTCGGCAATCTCCAGCAAATGCGCCGTCTTGCCACCTGGCGCAGCGCAGGCGTCGAGCACCTGCAGTGGCGTCTGACCACGCATGTCCGACAACAACAGCGGGGCGGCCCACTGCGCGGCGCTGTCCTGCACCGACACCAGCCCGTCGGCAAAACCCGGTATCTGCTGCACCGCGCTGGCGTGCTGCAGCACCACGCCCGCCCGACCCAATGGCCGGGCTGCCAGGCCCGCGGCCTGGAGCTTGTTGAGGTAGTCGGCCACGCTGATGCGCCGGGTGTTGACGCGCAACACCATCGGCGCCTGGGCGTTGTTGGCTTGCACAATGGCCTGCCACTGCGTGGGCCAATCGGCCTGCGTTTGCGCCAGCCACCAGGCCGGGTGGTTCCAGCGCGCCACCGGGTCCTGCGACACCTGCGCCAGCAGGGCCGCCTGCTCGCGCAAAAAACGCCGCAAGCAGGCATTGACAAAGGGTGCCTGGGCTTTGAGTTTGGGCGATTTCTTGGCCGCTTCCACCGTCTGATTGACCAGGGTAAACGCGTCATAAGGCGCATCCGATTCCTGCGCCAGCAAGGCCAATGCGCTGCACAGCAGTGCATCCACCGCGGGCGACGGCTTGCGCGGTGCCAGCAGACGGCGCAAGGCCTGGGCCCGCCCCAGCGAGCGCAGCACCGCAAAGCTCAGCGCCTGCACACCGGGGCGCAGCGCTGCCTCCACGGCACCGAGCGCCGCCGTGCCGGAGGTGCCGCCGAGGATGGCCTGCAACACCCTGGCCGTGGACTGCAATTGCCGCCACAGGGGAATCCGGGAATGCGTGTTCATGGGATTCAACGAAAAAAACGCCTCAGGCCCTTGAAAACAGGGCGTGAGGCGTTCCTGGCTTGAGGGTCAGTTACTTGACGTCGGCACTTTCATCCTGGTCCTGCTCGCTGGCCAGCGCCAGTTCAGCCGCTTCGGTTTCGGCAATGGCACGGCGCTCGGCTTCGTCCATGTTTTCACGCACCTTGCGCGCTTCGTGGTACGCCAGGCCGGTACCCGCCGGGATCAGCCGGCCGACAATGACGTTTTCCTTCAGACCGCGCAGGTTGTCGCGCTTGCCCATGATGGCGGCTTCGGTCAACACGCGCGTGGTTTCCTGGAACGACGCCGCGCTGATGAAGCTGTCGGTGGACAGCGACGCTTTGGTGATGCCCAGCAGCAGGTTGGTGAATGTGGCCGGGATCTTGTCCTCGGCGCGCAAGGCGTCGTTGGTGTTGAGCATTTCCGAGCGTTCCACCTGCTCGCCCACGATGTAGCTGGAATCGCCCGGGTTGTCCACCACCACGCGGCGCAGCATCTGGCGCACGATCACCTCGATGTGCTTGTCGTTGATCTTCACGCCCTGCAGACGGTACACATCCTGCACTTCGTCGACGATGTAGCGCGCCAGCTCTTCGGCGCCCAGCAGCCGCAGGATGTCCTGCGGGTCGGCCGGGCCGTCCACCACCACTTCACCCTTGTTGACGATCTGGCCTTCGTGCACCAGCATGTTCTTTTCCTTGGGCACCAGCTCTTCCCAGACCTTGCCTTCGAGGTCGGTGATCTGCAGGCGGATCTTGCCTTTGGTTTCCTTGCCGAAAGAAATGGTGCCGGTCATCTCGGCCAGCACACCCTTGTCCTTGGGCGAGCGGGCTTCAAAGAGCTCGGCCACACGCGGCAGGCCGCCGGTAATGTCGCGGGTTTTCTGGCCCTCGACCGGGATGCGGGCCAGCACTTCGCCGGGACCCACGTCCTGGCCGTCGCGCACCTGCACCAGCGCGCCGATCGGGAAACCGATCGTCACCGCATGGTCGGTCCCGGGGATCTTGACCTCGTTGCCAGTGGCGTCGATCAGCTTGACCTGCGGGCGCACCACCTTGGCCGAGCCGCGGCGTTTCGGGTCGATCACCACCAGGGTGGACAAGCCGGTCACCTCATCGACCTGCTTGGCCACAGTCAGACCTTCTTCGACGTTCTCGAAGCGGGCCTGGCCGGCGTATTCAGTGATGATCGGGCGGGTCAGCGGATCCCAGTTGGCCAGAATGGTACCGGCCTTGATCGCCTGGTCGGGCTTGATGGTCAGCACCGCGCCGTAAGGCACTTTATGGCGTTCGCGTTCACGGCCGTGCTCGTCGTGAATGACGATCTCGCCGGAGCGCGAAATGACCACCAGTTCGTCCTTGCCGTTGGTGACATAACGCATCGTGCTGTTGAAGCCGATGCTGCCGTTGGATTTGGCTTCGACGCTGGAGGCGATCGCCGCGCGCGACGCCGCACCACCGATGTGGAAGGTGCGCATGGTCAGCTGGGTGCCGGGCTCGCCGATCGACTGGGCGGCAATCACGCCGACCGCCTCGCCACCGTTGACCAGGCCACCACGACCGAGGTCGCGACCATAGCACTTGGCGCAAATGCCAAAGCGGGTTTCGCAGGTGAGCGCGGTGCGCACCTTGACTTCATCGACGCCAGCCGCTTCGAGCTCGTCGATCAGGTCTTCGTCGAGCATGGTGCCGGCCGCTGCCAGCAGCGACTGGTCCTCGGGGTGCAGGATGTCATCGGCAGCGGTACGGCCCAGAATGCGCTCACGCAGCGATTCGATGGTTTCGCCGCCTTCGACGATGGCGCGCATCAGGTAGCCGGCGTGCGTGCCGCAGTCCTGCTCGGTCACCACCAGGTCTTGCGTCACGTCAACCAGACGACGCGTCAGGTAACCCGAGTTGGCGGTTTTCAAGGCGGTGTCGGCCAGGCCCTTGCGCGCGCCGTGGGTGGAGATGAAGTATTCCAGCACGTTCAGGCCTTCGCGGAAGTTCGCGGTGATGGGTGTCTCGATGATCGAGCCGTCAGGCTTGGCCATCAGGCCGCGCATACCGGCCACCTGACGAATCTGGGCGGCAGAACCCCGCGCGCCGGAGTCGGCCATCATGTAGATCGAGTTGAACGACTCTTGCGGCACCTGGTTGCCGTGGCGGTCGATGACCGTCTCCTTGGAGAGCTGGCCCATCATCACCTTGGACACTTCGTCACCGGCCTTGCCCCAGATGTCGACGACCTTGTTGTAACGCTCACCTGCGGTGACCAGACCCGAGGTGTACTGTGTCGCAATTTCCTTCACCTCGGCTTCGGCGCGCTCGATGATGCCCGGCTTTTCAGTGGGCACCAGCATGTCTTCGATCGAGATCGAAATGCCGGCGCGCGTGGCCAGCCTGAAGCCGTATTGCAGCAGCTTGTCGGCAAACACCACGGTCTCTTTGAGGCCGCACTTGCGGAACGACGCATTGATCAGGCGCGAGATTTCTTTCTTCTTGAGCGCCTTGTTGATCAGCGCAAAGGGCAGACCCTTGGGCAGAATTTCCGACAGCAGGGCGCGGCCCACCGAGGTCTCGACCAGGCTGGTGCTGGGCGTGAGTTCGCCGGTGGCTTTGTCCTTGGTGTACCCGGTCAGGCGCACGCTGATGCGCGTGCTCATTTCGACCTCGCCCGCGTCAAAGGCGCGCTGCACTTCACCGGTGTCGGCGAACACCAGGCCTTCGCCTTTGCTGTTGATGCGGTCGCGGGTGGTGTAGTACAGGCCCAGCACCACGTCTTGCGACGGCACGATGGAGGGCTCGCCGTTGGACGGGAACAGCACGTTGTTGGACGCCAGCATCAGCGTTCGGGCTTCCATCTGGGCTTCGACCGACAGCGGCACGTGAACAGCCATCTGGTCACCGTCGAAGTCGGCGTTGAAGGCCGCACAGACCAGCGGGTGCAGCTGAATGGCCTTGCCTTCGATCAAGATTGGCTCGAAAGCCTGGATGCCCAGACGGTGCAGCGTGGGCGCGCGGTTGAGCATCACCGGGTGTTCCTTGATGACCTCTTCGAGAATGTCCCAGACCACCGGCGTGCCGGATTCGACTTCCTTCTTGGCTGCCTTGATGGTGGTGGCGATGCCCATGGACTCCAGGCGCGCAAAGATGAAGGGCTTGAACAGCTCCAAGGCCATCAGCTTGGGCAAACCGCACTGGTGCAGCTTGAGCGTGGGGCCCACGGTAATGACCGAGCGGCCCGAGTAGTCGACGCGCTTGCCCAACAGGTTCTGGCGGAAGCGACCGCCCTTGCCCTTGATCATGTCGGCCAGGGATTTGAGCGCACGCTTGTTGGCACCGGTCATGGCCTTGCCGCGGCGGCCGTTGTCGAGCAGCGAGTCAACCGCTTCCTGCAGCATGCGCTTTTCGTTGCGGGCGATGATTTCGGGCGCCTTCAACTCCAGCAGGCGGCGCAGACGGCTGTTGCGGTTGATGACGCGACGGTACAGGTCGTTGAGGTCAGAGGTGGCAAAACGGCCACCGTCGAGCGGCACGAGCGGGCGCAGGTCCGGCGGCAGCACCGGCAGCACGTCGAGCACCATCCATTCGGGCTTGATGCCCGACTTCTTGAACGCTTCGAGCAGCTTGAGGCGCTTGGTGTTCTTCTTGATCTTGAGGTCGGAGCCGGTCGGGTCGTTGCGCAACTTCTCGATGGCACTGTCGATGTCGAGATTCTGCAGCAAATCCTTGACGCCTTCGGCACCCATCTTGGCCTGGAACTCGTCGCCGTATTCCTTGAACTTGGCATCGAAGTCGTCTTCCGACATGATGCTGTACTTCTTCAGCGGCGTCATGCCGGGGTTGGTCACCACATAGGCTTCGAAGTAAAGCACGCGTTCGATGTCGCGCAGCGTCATGTCGAGCACCAGGCCCAGGCGGCTGGGCAGGCTCTTCAAAAACCAGATGTGCGCGCAGGGTGCAGCCAGATCGATGTGGCCCATGCGCTCGCGGCGCACCTTGGTCTGGGTGACCTCGACGCCGCACTTTTCACAAATGACACCACGGTGCTTGAGGCGCTTGTACTTGCCGCACAGGCATTCGTAGTCCTTGATGGGCCCGAAGATCTTGGCGCAGAACAGGCCGTCGCGCTCGGGCTTGAACGTGCGGTAGTTGATGGTTTCGGGCTTTTTGACTTCGCCAAAAGACCAGGAACGGATTTTCTCGGGCGAGGCCATGCCGATTTTGATGGCATCGAAATGCTCATCGGGCGTGAACTGCTTGAACAGGTCGAGTAATGATTTCATGGTAGATCCTTGTCTTTTAGCCGCGTTCGAGCTCGATATCCAGACCGAGCGAGCGAATTTCCTTGACCAGCACGTTGAACGATTCGGGCATGCCCGCCTCGATCGAGTGCTCGCCCTTGACGATGCTCTCGTACACCTTGGTGCGACCCTGCACGTCGTCGGACTTGACGGTCAGCATTTCCTGCAAGGTGTAGGCGGCGCCGTAGGCTTCGAGTGCCCACACTTCCATTTCGCCGAAACGCTGGCCGCCGAACTGCGCCTTGCCGCCCAGCGGCTGCTGCGTGACCAGGCTGTACGGGCCGGTGGAGCGGGCATGCATCTTGTCGTCGACCAGGTGGTGCAACTTGAGGTAGTGCATGTAGCCGACCGTGACCGGGCGCTCGAAGCGGTCGCCGGTGCGGCCGTCGTACAGGTAGGCCTGGGTGCGGGTGGGCGTGAGGCCCTTGGCGGCAGCGATGTCATCCGGGTAAGCCAGCTTGAGCATGGCGCGGATTTCGTCCTCGGTGGCACCATCGAACACCGGCGTGGCAAACGGCATGCCGCTGGTCAGGTTCTCGGCCATGGCGAGCAACTGCTTGTCGTCGAGTTGCGTCAGGTCTTCCTTGCGCCCCGTGCTGTTGTAGATTTCGCCCAGAAATTCGCGCAGCTCAGCGACGCGGCTTTCACGCTGCAGCATGTCGCCAATGCGTTGGCCAATGCCCTTGCCGGCCCAGCCCAGGTGGACTTCGAGCACCTGGCCCACGTTCATCCGTGACGGCACGCCCAGCGGGTTGAGCACAATGTCGCACGGGGTGCCGTCGGCCATGTGCGGCATGTCTTCCACCGGCACGATCTTCGACACCACACCCTTGTTGCCGTGGCGCCCGGCCATCTTGTCACCCGGTTGCAGATGGCGCTTGACAGCCACATACACCTTGACCATTTTCAGCACGCCTGCAGGCAGCTCGTCGCCCTGCGTGAGCTTCTTGCGTTTTTCCTCGAACGCCAGGTCGAAACTGTGGCGAGTTTGCTCCAGCGCGTTCTTGATGCTCTCGAGCTGCGCCGACACGTCGTCGTCGGCCGGGCGAATATCGAACCAGTGGAATTTGTCGACGTCAGCCAGGTAGGCGACGTCGATCTTGCTGCCCTTGGCCAGCTTGTGCGGGCCACCGTTGGCGACCTTGCCAACAAGCAGTTTCTCGATGCGGGCGAAGGCGTCGGCTTCGACGATGCGCAGCTGGTCGTTCAGGTCCAGGCGGAAGCGCTTGAGCTCGTCGTCGATGATCTGCTGGGCGCGGCGATCGCGCTGAATGCCTTCGCGTGTGAACACCTGCACGTCGATGACCGTTCCTTGCGAGCCCTGTTCGACGCGCAGCGAGGTGTCTTTCACGTCACTGGCTTTTTCACCAAAGATGGCGCGCAGCAGTTTTTCTTCAGGCGTGAGCGTGGTCTCGCCCTTGGGCGTGACCTTGCCGACCAGCGTGTCGCCCGGCATGACTTCAGCCCCGACATAAATGATGCCCGACTCGTCCAGACGGTTGAGCTGCTGTTCGCTCAGGTTGGGAATGTCACGGGTGATTTCTTCGGCACCGAGCTTGGTGTCGCGTGCCATCACCACCAGTTCCTCGATGTGGATCGAGGTGTAGCGGTCATCAGCCACCACCTTCTCGCTGATCAGGATCGAGTCTTCGAAGTTGTAACCGTTCCAGGTCATGAAACCGATCAGCATGTTCTGACCCAGCGCCAGTTCACCGAGGTCGGTTGAAGCACCGTCGGCGATCACGTCACCCTTGGCCAGATGGTCGCCCTTCTTGACGATCGGACGCTGGTGGATGTTGGTATTCTGGTTGGAGCGCTGGTACTTGATGAGGTTGTAGATGTCCACACCCACTTCACCGGCCTGCGCTTCAGCGTCGTTGACGCGAATGACGACCCGGGTGGCATCGACATAGTCCACCACGCCGCCCCGGGTGGCGACCACCACGGTGCCGGAGTCAACAGCGGCAACGCGCTCGATGCCGGTGCCGACCATCGGTTTTTCAGGGCGCAGAATTGGAACCGCCTGACGGCTCATGTTGGCGCCCATCAAGGCGCGGTTCGCGTCGTCGTGCTCCAGAAACGGCACCAGCGAGGCGGCCACCGACACGATCTGCGCCGGCGACACGTCCATGTACTGGATGCGATCGGCGGTCACCATGACGGTTTCGCCGGCTTCACGCGCCGAGATCAGCTCGCCGCTCAGGCGGCCTTCCTTGTCGAGCACGGCGTTGGCCTGGGCGATGACGTACTTGCCTTCCTCGATGGCCGACAGGTAGTCGATGTCCATCGTGACTTTGCCATCGACCACGCGACGGTACGGCGTTTCGATGAAACCGTAGTCGTTGAGGCGGGCGTACAAGGCCAGCGAGTTGATCAGGCCGATGTTCGGGCCCTCGGGTGTTTCAATCGGGCAGACGCGACCGTAGTGGGTCACATGCACGTCGCGCACCTCGAAGCCGGCACGTTCACGCGTCAAACCACCCGGGCCAAGGGCGGACACACGGCGCTTGTGCGTGATCTCGGACAGCGGGTTGGTCTGGTCCATGAACTGCGACAACTGCGAGGCACCGAAGAACTCTTTCAACGCCGCCGAAATCGGCTTGCTGTTGATCAGGTCGTGCGGCATCAGGGGTTCCTGTTCGGCTTGACCCAGGCGCTCCTTGACCGCCTTTTCGATACGTGCCAGACCCATGCGGTACTGGTTCTCGGCCAGTTCACCCACGCAGCGCACACGGCGATTGCCGAGGTGGTCGATGTCGTCGACCTGACCATGACCGTTGCGCAGATCGACCAGCACCTTGACCACAGCCAGGATATCCTCGTTGGTCAGCACCATCGGGCCGGTCGATTCGGGGCGGCCCATCTTGGCGTTGAACTTCATGCGTCCGACGCGCGACAGGTCGTAGGTGTCGGGGTTGTAGAACAGGCGCTGGAACAGGGCTTGCACCGCGTCTTCGGTGGGCGGCTCACCGGGGCGCATCATGCGGTAGATGGCAACGCGGGCGGCAAACTCGTCGACCGTGTCATCCGTGCGCAGGGTTTGCGAAATGTAGGCACCCTGGTCGAGTTCATTGGTGTAGATGCAGGCCAGTTCCTGCACACCCGACGTGCGCAGTTTCTTGAGCAATGCCTCTGTCAACTCTTCGTTGGCCTTGGCCAGAATCTCGCCGGTCTCGGTATCGACCACGTTGCGCGCCACCACACGCCCGATGAGAAAGTCTTCGGGCACCGAAATATGCGTGGTGTTCGACTGCTCGAGCTCGCGGGTATGGCGCACGGTCACGCGCTTTTCCTTGGCCACGATGACCTTGCCGCTCTTGTCGGTGATGTCGAAGCGGGCCACTTCACCGCGCAGACGCTCGGCGACGAATTCCATCTGGGCGCCGCTGTCCATCAGGCGGAAGTTGTCATTGACAAAGAAGTTGGCCAGGATCGACTCGTTGTTCAGGCCGATGGCCTTGAGCAAAATCGTGACCGGCATCTTGCGCCGACGGTCCACCCGGAAATACAAAATGTCCTTGGGGTCGAACTCGAAGTCGAGCCAGGAGCCGCGGTACGGAATGATGCGCGCCGAAAACAGCAGCTTGCCCGAGCTGTGGGTCTTGCCCTTGTCATGCTCGAAAAACACGCCCGGCGAGCGGTGCAGCTGCGACACGATGACGCGCTCGGTGCCGTTGATGACGAACGAGCCCTTGTCGGTCATCAGCGGCACTTCGCCCATGTAGACTTCTTGTTCCTTGACTTCCTTGACCACCTTGTTTTGCGAGGTGGAGGATTCACGGTCGTAAATGATCAGTTGCACACGGGCGCGCACGGCCGAAGAAAAAGTCAGGCCGCGGGTCTGGCATTCACGCACATCGAACGCCGGCTTGGCCAGGTTGTAGTCGAGGTACTTCATCTCGACAAAACCGTTGTGCGAGACGATCGGGAACGCCGCATTGAAGGCGGCCTGCAGGCCCTCGTCGCTACGCTTTTTCTGCGGCACATCGGCCTGCAAAAAGGCCGTGTAGGCATCTTTTTGCATTTGCAGCAGGTAGGGGATCTCCAGCACGCTGTCGCGGCTGCCAAAGTTTTTACGTATCCGTTTGCGTTCGGTGTAGGAATAGGCCATGAAATCTCCGGGCAACTGGGAACCACAGTGGGTCCTGGGCGACTAATTTCTTGGTGATTGGCCACTACCAATCAATGGCGGA
>Ga0172367_10003645_pt1 | contig 19700 bp, 26 predicted proteins | sample Lak10m_FD_114542 | JGI IMG/M metagenome (GOLD analysis project Ga0172367, IMG submission 114542) | Freshwater microbial communities from Kabuno Bay, South-Kivu, Congo - kab_022012_10m | ecosystem: Environmental > Aquatic > Freshwater > Lake | place: Democratic Republic of the Congo: South-Kivu...
TACAAAATTATCATAAAAATTCATAAAAGTATTATTATTTACTAATTGAGTTGGTATATTTTCTGTTAAATTTATAGCAGCTTCTCTTTGTGGTGGTGTTAGTGTTGTTTTTTCTTTATTTGCTTTATTAGTTTCTGCTGTTGCAACTGTATCTTTTGCTATTTGTTTATCTATTTCTAATCTTGTTGCGTTTTTTAATTTATCTGTTGCATCTAATACTGCAATATCATATTCTATTTTTGCATTTGTTGCTATTGTAGCTGCATTTGTTGCTTCTGTTCTTGCATTTGTTGCTTCTGTTCTTTTATTAGTTGCAGCTTCTTCCGCTTCATCAGCTATTTTTTCTTCTTTAATTCTAGGGCGTCCTCTATTTGCTAAATATTGTGCTGCAGTGTTTGCAGTTTTTCTTGCAGTAGCTGCTGTATCTTCTAACAAATTTGCATCATTTTCTAGCAATGTCGCTTCATTATCTTTTAATTGTGCATCTGTTTGAGCATCATCTAATGTTTTTTTTGCATTTGTTGCTTTTTTAGATGCTTCTGCTGCTGTATATCTTGCTACTAAAGCTATTTCTGTTACTTTTTTTTCTTCTGTTTTTGCTGCTACTATTATTGATTGTGCTGCATCTATTATTCCTTTTGCTGCTGTTTTTTCTGCTGCTATTTCTGCTAATGTAAATTTATTAATATTTAATAAATTATTTATTATAACATTACTATTAGGTAAATTATTAAAACTTTCTATAAATATAGCATTTGCTAATTTATAATAATCTGCATAATTTTTAAGTCGCTCATTTTGTTTTATATTATCTAAATTTATTTCAATATTATGAGAATAATATAAAAATAGAATAGAACATATTATAAAAAAAATGGATATTAAATTTATTTCATTATAATTTATAAGTATAACAAAAATTATTATTGCAAAAATTATTATTATTAATAATTTCCAATAAATAAAATTTTCAACTAATAATGAATATTCTTCGTTATTAAAAATTAAATAATTACTTAAATTATATCGTAATTTATATAACTCAAATATATTCATATCTCTAAAAATAAATATATAAATTATTTATTACATTCATTTTCAAGTTGAATATAATAATCAAAATTCCATTTTAAATATATTAAATAATATAACATTATCAATAATATTATTAAAAAAATTAAATATATATATATTATCATCCTTACATTACTATTATAAAAAATAATCTAAAATTGGATTAAAAATATATACTTTAATGCTCAATAAAGCATCTGTTATTACTGATGGAAAATCTTCATTTTTATCATCAGAAACAACTATAACTAAAATAATGTAAAAAAATATTATATTATAAAATACAATTATTAATATATATATTATTGTAAATAAAAATGGCATTCCTGTCCCTTTATAATTAACTATTTTCATATTTATTGCTTTAATTTTTTCACTAATAGATAAATTTAATTTATTGAATGATTCTAATTTATCATCTGGAATATTATTATAAAATGGTAAATCTTCATGATATTTTCTAATTAATTTAACTTCATGATTATTTAATAATGAAATAAATGTTACTGGAACTTCACTATTATTTCCATCTGTATATAAAGGCTTATCTTCATATGATGTACAATATTCTTTAAATAAACTTTTAATATTATCATCAAAAACAATATATTCACGCAAATATTTATAAAGATTATAAATAATTATTTTTTGTGTAAGACAATTATCTTTATTTTCTGTTATTATACCATTATAAAATAATGTATTTATTTCTTCAATTCTTGACGAATCATATAATGCTTCAAAGAAATCATCATCTATTAAAATTGAATTAGAATTTGATATTATAATATAAGATGATATTAATTTATCTAATTCTTTTTCATTATTTTGAATATCATTATAAGGAATGAAAGAACATTTTTTAAATATTAATTTATAAATCATAAAATGACCAAATCCATAAATTACATATATACATATCATTGTTAATACCTTAAAATTTTTATCAATTTCATTTAAAGAACCTATAAATTTATAACTCATTGCACTTGAATAAATAACTAAAAACACATATAATAAGAAATAAATTAATAATAAATAAACTGCATATATTCCCAATTGAAATAAAGCTAAACTATATGATTGTTCATATAAAATATTAAAAATGTCATACGAATAATTTTCTTTTGTGCATTTAACAATGTTTTTATAAATAAAATCTAAAGATGTATTTTTTGTTGAGTTTGTATTTATAAATAATGATATTAGATTTAATATCATGTAATATATTAATAAAAATAATGATATTAAAGATAAAACTACAACTCCTAATAATAATACTATACCTATAATACTTAATCCTCTTAAAGCATATTTAAAAACAGTTACATAATTATCAAAATATATTTCATTGTCTTTTATAATCTTATTTTCAGTAAATAATTTTGTTATATTTTTCTTATTAAATTCATTTGTCTGCATTTTTTCAAATGTTGTAGTTGCGGCAGCAATTCTTTTATCAAATTCAGGGTCTTGTCCCTTAGGTTTGCTATTTTCAATTTCTTTTAATTTTAATTTAAATTCCTTTAAGTCTTTTAAATCTTTTTCAGTTACCTTATCACCATTTGTTATTTTTTTACTAATTCTATTTATGTTATCAACTAAATTTTTTACATCTGGATAATTATCATTTAAATCAACTCCATCTAATAATTGTTTTAATTTTAAATAAGCATCTTTATAAAATTTTATTTTATCTTTAAATTCATCATCATTTTGAGTAATATCTTTATCATTTATATCAGCCTTCCAATAACCTGTCGTATTATTATATAAATTATCGTATTTTAATAAAATTTTTTTATATGATTCTTTTTTATCTTTTGAATATGTTTGTATTTCTTTTACATTTTGATTTTTTAAAAATATAAAAGATTTTTCATACAAACTTTTGTTTACATATTTTTTTAATTGTTTTTTTAAGTCTGTATTTTGAATTTCTGCATATGTTTTTTCATTTTGTTCAACTAATTCTATTAAATGAGTTTTAATTTCATTCAAAAATTCTTCAAAAAACTTAAATATATCTTCTTCAGAATAATCAAAAAAATCTTTAAATAAATTAATATATTTTTGGTCAGATGGTTCGTTATTTCTTATTTTTTTATATTCTTCTAAATCTGCATTATATTTTATTAATATATCATTTAATTTAGTTAATTTAGCATCTAATTCTTTAACTTCTGTAAAAATAGCATATTTTATTTTTTTTTTCGTATCTTGTAGTATTCCTCCTCCGGCAAATCCTGTATAATTTAATAATGCAGGTGCTACTGCTGGTGCTACTGCTGCTTCTGCTACTGGTGCTGCTGGTGCTGCTGCTTCTGCTACTGGTGCTGCTGGTGCTGCTGCTTCTGCTACTGGTGCTGCTTTATCTTCTGGTTTTTCTGTTTCATTTTTAATTATTGTACCTTCTTTAAATTGAATGAAATTATTATAATTTTCTATTAATTTTTTCAAACTATCTTTAAATTCTTTATTTTTATAAATTTCTTTAATATAATATTTAAAAAAAGATATAAATTTATCATCACCAGTTATTGTAAGTTTTTTTATTATTTGTTCAAATTTTGAACATAAAACATAAATATAATTTTGTACATCCTCAAATTTACTTTTTTTTAATATATTATATATCAAAATTATATTTAATAATTTTTTTAAAAATTTAATTTTAGTTTCTTCAAATTTAGTATCATCATCAATATATTTTAATTCTAAAGTTATTTTATTTTTATATCTTTTTATAGCTTGTGATATTTTATGTATTAATTCAATATCATTTTTATATTTTTCAAATTGTGTATTATTATTCCAAGTATTCTTATTAATTAAATTAAAAAAATCTACTAATTCAGCATATTGTCTATTAAAATCATCATGTTCATCATCATTACTATCATCTTTTTTAAATAAAAACTTAAAATATTCATGTTTTTTTGCTGCTGGTGCTTTTGCTGGTGCTGGTGCTTTTGCTTTTGTTGCTGCTGGTGCTGGTGCTGGTTGTGATACTGGTGCTTGTGGTGATACTGGTGCTGGTTGTGATACTGGTTGTAAAATTTTAGTTACACCTTTAACTCCATCATTTATTCTTTCTGATAAAACTTTAGTTACACCATCTATTTGTTTAGCTGCGTCACTTGCAAATCTAAATAAATCCATTTAAAATAATTTTATCTTAATAACATATTTTAAAAAATTATTTATAATTTGTATAAATATAATATAATACAAATAAAATTATTAGTATAAATATAATTAAATAATAAATATAAATTGACATCATTTTATAATTACAAATATTATAAACATCAATTATAATATTTTGTATATTATTTTGAATTTCACTATATTCTTTATAAATCAAGTTATATATTTTTTTATTATCACCAAAACTATTAGCCATTAATGCATTATATTGTATTGATTTATCAAATAACATAATGTTATTATTTCTTAAAAATAATATTGGATTTATTCTTGTTTTTAAAATAGCATCTGTATAACCTGAATATATTAAATTATATGTTGAAAAGAAATCTTTAGCTTCTTCTATTAAATCATTATCTAAATAATAACTAATTATTTGATATGTAAAAATCGCAGATTTTATTTTATCTTTATATAAAACCCCTTTTTTATCTCTTAATTTTTTAAATTTATCTACTGATAAATTATTTATGGGTCCAACTAATTCTTGAATTTCATTTATATTTAAATTTATATAAGCATATAATTTAGAAGAACTATAATTATATGCTAAATCATTACATTTACCATATGAAAATTCATAATCATATTCTGATTTTTTATTTAAATAATTTCAAATTTTTTGACTATTTATAAATTCAATATTTATATTATTATAAATAAGTTTATTTAAAACATTAATTCTTTTACCAAGAGAAATTATATAACTATAATTAACTATATAAAATACTATTCCTATAATTAATATTAAATAGCAAAGTATTTTAAGCTTATCAAAAACATTATCATCTGTGTATAGTTCTAAATAGTATATTTTAAATATTATAAAAAATGCTGAAAATAAAAACCAGAAAAAATTAATATCAATTGCAAAATAATCATTTAAATAGTAGATATTATTTATTTGTAAAAAAACAGGGTCATCTATTAATTTAGAATTTTCTTTAAAAAGCAAATAAGTATTTGATTTTAAATAAAAATATGATTGATGTAAACTATCATATATTAACCAAAATATAGCAAAAATTAAAAAAAGTATTATAGATTGTATTGTTATTTTTGTTATTGTAAAATTATTACACATTTTAGTTTTCAAAGCTCCTAATAGCGCATTATCAAAGAAATTTTTTTTCTCTATATAATAATCATTTGCTATAGTTTGCAGTTTTTCAAAAAAATCCATAAATATTTTTAAATTAAAAGAGTTCATTTTCTATTTTATAAAGATTTTATTATCCATAATAAAATAAAAACTATTATAGGAAATGATAATCTAACTAATAATTCTTGTATATTTGATAATGAATTTTCATTTAAATATGATGATATATAATGATATCCTATTTTTTCAATTGATATACCTAAAACTATAACTATTGATAATATAAATAATTTTATAACATCATTTCTTGACATAACCATTCTATCCCAGAATGAATATTCAGGATTTCTTTGGCGTTTAATTTTTTGTGGTAATGGTTGACTTTGATTATAATATTGAATATTTGATTGCTGAAATTGTTGTTGTGGTTGTTGAACTGGTTGTTGATATACAGGTGCTTGTTTAGGTAATTCAACTTCTTTAGTTAATTGTGGTTGCTGTTGTTGCATTTGATTATCTTCAAAATTTTGTAATTGATTATAAGATGATGATTCATCACCATAGGAATAAGCAACATTTAAATCTGTCATTTAATTAAAAATATATCTATTTAATAGAAATATATTATTATTACAAATGAAAAATAATTTTACTTATAAATAAAATAATATATTAAATTAAGATTTATATGAATATTTCTATATTATTAATAATTTTTATTTTACTAATTATTATTATATTGACTTATATATATTTTAATAAATATTATGAAAATTTTTATGTAGATTATAGAGCAGAATATAATAATACTGTGGCATTATATAATCAACTTTTATCAGAAAAAGATTATTATCTATCAGTATATAAAACAGCTGCATCAAATTATGCAAAAAATCCTACAACACCAAACCTAACAAAACGAACTAATTCATATAATACTTATAATGGTATTATTAAGCAAATAAGAAATTATGAAACACAATTACCTACACTTGAAAAACAAGCATTAGATCAAGAAGCTAGTGCTGCACAAGCTGCTGCTGATGCTGCTGCAGCCGCTAGAGTTGAAGCTGATGCAAAAGCTTTAGCGGCTGCAAAAGCTGAAGCTGATGCTAAAGCTGTTGCTAATGCTGTTGCATCTAAACTTGAAGCTGCATCTAAAAATGAAGCTGATGCTAAAGTTGCGGCTGAAGCTGCTGCACAAGCTGATGCTAAAGCAGAAGCTGATGCAAAAGCTGAAGCTGAAGCGATTGCTAAAGCTAAAGCTGATGCTGATGCTGCTGCTAAAGCCGAAGCTGATGCAAAAGCGGCTGCTGATGCTGCTAAAGCTGAAGCTGATGCAAAAGCGGCTGCTGATGCTGCTAAAGCCGAAGCTGATGCAAAAGCAGCTGCTGATGCAAAAGCGGCTGCTGATGCTGCTAAAGCTAAAGCCGAAGCTGATGCAAAAGCGGCTGCTGATGCTGCTGCCGCAAATACTGCTACAGAACCTATTCCTGCATCTATAACAAAAAATGAAGTAGCAGTTGTTTCTATAGTAGATAGTATAGGATATTATAGAAGAGGATATAATCAAGCAAAGGAATTATATGATCAATTAGTGAAGGATGCACAAGGTTATAGAAAACAATATGAAAATGAAACAAATGCTGAAAATCGTACTAGAATATTAAATTCATTGAATTCTACCAATAATAGAATAGAAAAACTTGGTATAGAATTAACTAGAATTGAACGTCTTGCATTAGAGGAAGAACAAATTTTTGATAAAAAAGCTGATTAAAAATTATATTTAAATATAATTATTTTAATAGATAATGAAGAATATAAATATAATAAATTTATTTTTATTATTAATAATTATATTGTCTATTATTTATTATTGTTTTAATAATAAATATGAAAAATTTTATATTGATTATAATAAACAAAATCAATATTATGACTTAATGAGATTAAAAAAATTGTATTATGAAGCAGATAGTGATTACACAAATTATAATAATGAATATAATAAATATAATGGTACAAAATATCAAGAATATGCTGAGATAATGAAATCAGGTGCAAATATTGCTGAAAGAAGAAAAACTAGTTATAATAATGCTATTATAACATCAGGTTATACTTTAGATAATATAGATGAAAGAATTAAAACTTTAAAAGATGAATTGGATATTGCAGACGATGGAGTAGTAGATATGCGATATGGTTATAAAGTATAATTTTTTATTTAAGGAAAATTATTTAAATATAAATGAAATTAAATATATTTAATTTTAATAGATAAGTTTAAATTTATAATGGGATATTATGAAAATATATTAGGATTATTATCAATTATAATTATATTAATCATAATATTTATAATTATTTATGGATGTAAATATAAAGTTATTTATAATAATAAAAAAAATTATTATGAAAGATTTGAAAATATGAAAAATGATGAAGAAACTAAAGAAGAAACCAAAGAAGAAACTAAAGAAGAAACCAAAGAAGAAACTAAAGAAGAAACCAAAGAAGATAAATTAAGTCCTTTTGAAAAAACTATTTTAAATGGATTATCTAATGGTTCTGTAACAACTGAAAAATTAACAGATTTAATTAAAACTGAAAAATTCACAGAAAAAAATCTTGAAAATTTAATTAATTATGTTGAAACTTTTAAAGGTATGGTTGATTAAGTTTTTTCTTGATCTTCTTCATTTTCTTCGTCATCTTCGTCATTTTCTTCGTCTTCATTTTCTTCATATTGTATTTCTCTTTTTTTATAAAGTTCAAATAAGTTATCTCTTGAATATTCGTCATTTTCATTTTCATTTAATTCTTGTTCATCATTTAAATAACTATAATTATTAAAATTTTGTTTATAATTAGGATTTAAAATTGGTTTAAATTCTTCTTCTATTAATAATTTTGGTTTATAATAATAAATAGAATATGTTATCATATGATTAACACCTTTAAAATCATAAATATTACCTCGTGATGTTTCAAATTTAAATGTTAATTTTGATAATTTACCTATTGGATGAAATTCTCTTAAAGATATTTTTGCAATATCAATTACTTCATCATTATAGCCTACATTATTGAGTTTTATTTTTGCTATACCAAGATTATAATTTGTATAAGATAATGAACCAAACGCATGTTCTTCTATTTCTGGAGAACGCAAAATTATATATTTTTCACCAATAAAAAAAACAATACCTGGTGAAGTTATTTCATATTGCGATGTTATTGAATTATAAATACTATGAAAATATTTTTTATATTTATTATTTTGTTCATATTTTGCAAAATATTTATATTTTATATTATCATCTTGTTTTTTAGCATTTACAGAAAAACCTAATGTTTCATTTAATGTACTATCATACATATTTAAAATAAATGGTCTATCGCATACAAATTTAATTAAATTTGTTAATTCAGGTGGATTACTATAATTAACAATTTGTATTGCAGCAACTGAATTATTAATAACAGCATTTTGAAGCATAATTTCATTAAAATATGGAACAAATGTTTGCAATGAATAATCTCCTAATTCCATTTCAAATTTTGTAAAAAAACCTTCAGCTGGTTCATCAAAATTAGGGTCTAATCCATTAAAAACAATATTTCCATCATCTTCATTACTAATATAAAAAAAGAGAGTATTATTATATTTATCAACACTATACATAGTTCTCGGAATACTTGCATTTATTATATCAATACCTATAACATTTTTAAAAGGTGTTTCAAAATTAACAACATATTCATTTGGTTCTGGATAATTTATTATATCTCTTTCTTTGCTATCAACAAGAAAAATATAATTTTCTTTAATACTATTTTTTTTTAAAAAATCAATATCTTCCATTTAGATTAATTATTCTTAATTTTCTTTTTCTTAAGTTAGTTTTAATCCATTAAATCAATTAAATCTTTTGTTTCTGTTTGAACTGGATTTAAAATTTGTATTATTTGTTCTTTTAATTTTAATTCTTCCTTTTTATTATTAATATTTTGTTTAATAATTATCATAACATCATTTATAACAGATTCTATTTCATCATTATCCAATCCTGATAATTCTTTAAGTTTGTCATTTGCTTGACTTATTTTTACATCTAAATTTAGTTCTTCTTTTAAAATCATTTCTTCTGCAATTTTATATAATTCTTTATTTTTTTCAGATGGTCCTTTTTTAGTTATTGAAAAAACTGTTTGTTTTATTTGTTTTATTTCTCCTATTTCTGTTTGCATTTTTTTATATCGTTGTATTATTGGATTAATTTCATTTTGAATGTCTGAATCTCGTAAAAAAACATCAATATTTATATATTTAAAATTTCTTTTACTATAAAATAAATATCTATTAATTATTTCGTATAAAAGTTTTTCAAATATTAAATCATCTGTTAAACTATATTGTTCAATTAAATATTTTTTAAACTTTTCTTTTTTACTTTTAGCAATTTCTAATTTTTTTTTAAATTCTTCAATTTTTTCTCTAAATCTTCGGTTTTCATTAGGATTTTTACTTAAATAATCTTTAAAATAATTATCATATGCTGCTTCACTACGGGGTGTTAAATCAGATGGTTCAAATGAAACTCTATAAATATTAGAGTAATTTTCTTCTAGAAATAATGTATCATTTCTATCATAATTTAGATCAAATTTTTTATTAAAATATTCTACAATAAATTTATTTTTTGCAGCTCTATTTCTAAATTCTAAACTTGAACTCATATCTTAATTATATTTTATATTTTTAAATTAATCTGAAAAATCAATTAAATCTTTTGTTTCTGTTTGAACTGGATTTAAATATTGTATTATTTGTTCTTTTAATTTTAATTCTTCTTTTTTATTATTAATATTTTGTTTAATAATTATCATAACATCATTTATAACAGATTCTATTTCATCATTATCCAATCCTGATAATTCTTTAAGTTTGTCATTAGCTTGAGTTATTTTTACATTTAATTTTTGTTCTTCATCAGAAATCATTTCTTCTGCAATTTTATGTAATTTTGTTTCAGAAGGTTTTTTTGTAGTTATTGAGTCAAATTCTTTTAATGTTTCTTCTGGTTGTTTTAATGTTTCTTGTTGTTTTTTTAATGCTCTTATCCTTTGTTGTTCTTGTATTAGTGGATCAATCTCTAGTTTAATTTTTGGATCATTTAAAAAAACAACAATATCTCTATATTTAGGATCTATATTACTAAAATATTCATATTTTTGAACTATATTAATCGCTAAAATATTTAATAATTTATCATCTTCAAATTCATATCTTTTAATTAAATATTTTTTTAAATTTTTTATTCTTTCTTTATTAATTTCTTCTTTTTCTTTAAAAATTTCTTCTTCTTTTTTAAATTTTACAATATTATCATCAAATCTTCTTTTTTCATTAGGATTTCTATCAAAATAATTTGATAAATATTTATCATATTCTTCTATATTCATAGGTATATTTTCTGGTGGTGTATGGTTACCAATTAAAATTAATTTAAAAATTGGATGTCTTATAAGATTAAGAATACTTAAAAAAAATTTATCTAAATCATAATTTAGATCATATTTTGTTTTTAAATATTTTGCAAAAAACCTTTGCACTTCTGCTCCTCTTGTTCTTGGTGCTCGTAAACTTGAATTCATATCTTAATTTATATTTAGATAAAAATCAATTTTTGTATTAAAATATAACTATAATTAATAAAAAATTGATTTATAATTTTATTAAAAAATTATAAGAAAACAATGTTAGTTTATACTAGAAAAGAAGTTATTAAGAATACTTTTGATGTGCTGAAATATTTATATCAGCAAAATAATGCTGATATTGAAGAAGAAGAAAAGAAATTTGAAGATGATTGTTATAATTCTGAGGAGTATAATTATTTATTAATTTAGCTTTTTATGAGATAAAAACCAAAATATGCAAATATTTTTTTGGTTTTTTATTTTCTTAATATGAATTTAGAAAATGTCATCAGTTGGTTTAGAAAAAACTTTATTTGAATTTTTTTTAGGTTTTATAGGACAAGTTAAATTATTTCATTGGACGACTATGTCATATTCAACTCATAAAGCACTTGATGATTTACATTCATCTTTATCAAAAAATGTTGATAATTTAATTGAAATCTATATAGGTAAATTTAATAAACAACCAATTGAAAAATTTAATATTAATATGACTGCTGAAACAGATACAACTGATTTAATATTTTATTTAGAAAATCAGAGAGAAAATATAAAAAAAATGAGAAATTCATCATTTAAATCTTGTAGTGAAATACAAAATATAATTGATGAAATGATGGGTTCAATAAATACAGCTATTTATTTATGTAAATTAAAATAATTAAAATAGATTTGTATTATTTTTTTTCTATTAAAATTAAAATCTGAATATTTTTAATAAAAATTTATACTTAAAAAAATGCAATTTTATGATTATGAAATTGAAAATCACTTTAAATATTTGATTGTCATTGCTGAGTATAAAAAACAAGTAGCAAAAGAAGAATTACAAGAAAAGATGATTGAACAAAATCGTCGTCTTTATAAGATTTTATTGAAAAGCTCTAAGAAGATGAAATTTAATAATCCTCATCTCAAGATGAGAAGATATTAAAAAATTCAACTTTTTTATAAAAAAAGTCATTTTTTGGCTTTTTTAATAAAATAAAAAATGATATTAAGAATAAATGAATGAATTTTCTATTATGATTGAAAATCATAGATTAATTTTTGAGACATCAAATAAAATTTTTGAAAATATAAATATTATATCAAAATATGATTATATTAATAATGCATATATAAAACAAATATATAATTTATCTTTGATATATTTGCAAGATGATAATTTAAGTATAACAAAATTTAAAAATTCTGTAAGAACTATTATTAAAAATATGATAAAATCAAATGAAGGACAAGAATTATGTTATAAAATCTTAAATGAAAATTAAATTTTTATAGTTTGCAAAGTAATTTATTAATACAATTATAACCATTATTAGAATTTAGAATACTATATAAATAAAATCTTAAAGAATTATTTAAACTATCATTGCCATTACCATTATCACCGCCATTATAACTGCTATTATAATCAGATAAACAGCGTAAAATATTTCTTAAATTGTCTGAATTTTCATTACCAAACTGATTAATAGCAATTAATTCAAATATATCATCAAGATAATATTGATTATTTTTGTGTTTGATTAAATATTCAAGAGCTTCATCTACTAATCTATGATTACGCATTTTAATTTATCTATACCTTAAATAAAACTATCATTTTTTATTTTATATAAATAAGATGGATAATACTTGTCCTTTTAATAGCACAAGAAATATATATAAGATTTTAGGATTTTTAATGCTTATATTGATTTTATTAATAACTTTAACAATATATTATTTTTGTTGTATAAGAAATCATTATAAATCACTTGATAACATAAAACATAAGGAATTGGATGGACGATAGAATTTAATATTTTTATTAATTTGCATTTTAGGATTTTTTTTATTTATTGGAACTTTTTTTGCAAACTTAATTAAAAAATCAGTTAATTTAGTATCATCATAAGGATATGTATATATTTTAATGAATTCTTTTAGATTATATAAGAAAATAGTTTTGAAAACGATATAACTAAAGATATTACATTTATCATACCATAGATTATTTTTCATAGTTTCTTGAAGTTTAAATATTTGAGCACATTTAAATAAAGAATAATATAATTCTATTTTAAATAATGTTTTGTAATCAATATTATATTCTTTGCTGACAAACATAATTTGCTGTAAAAATGCCCAAAATTCAATAACAGCTTCATTTAAAATTAGTAAAGAATTATAACTTATATTAAAAAAATTACATAATTTTATATAATTTTCTTTTTTAAATACATTAGAATTTATTAAATTATTGTGATGTATAATTTCGTGTAAAATAACTTTAGGGAATTCTTCTTTTCTAAAAATATAAATATCATTTGAATTTGTTATAGTAAAACCACTATTAACATTTTTAGGTGTTAAATATGTATCATCAGTTTCAAATGTTTTTTTTAATGGAGTAAGTAATAAATAAATATTTATTGATTTTGTTTTTATAAGTGTTTTAAAACCTCTTTTTAAAACTTTTTTAATTAAACTTTTATTTAAATCATCTTTTTTTTTTCTATAATAAACAGTTATAGAAACAGTTTTATAATTATCTTTATAAATAGAATCAATTTCATCAATATAATTATTTATTCCTGATATATAAAAACTACCTGAAAATTTTTTTTTTAAATTATTTTTTAATTCTAAATCTACTATCATTTCTTAAGTCTATTATTCTATAATAAGTTAGTAAAATTGTTTAATTTCCTTTATTAATTGTATAATAAATTTGTCATTTTTAAGTTTATTAGCAAATTGTAAAATTTTTAAAGATTTTATTTTACTATCTATACTTAAATTTGGGTCAATATTTTCTTCTGTATTTGCTTTATTATTCCAATAAATACTTCTTAATAAAAAAGCATTAACAACATTACATTTTATCTCATCTTTTAAATGTAATGAATTTTCATCAACAAGCCAATTATCATTTTCAAGATATAGCCATATATTTTTTTCACTATATTTAAATTTATTTTTAACTATTTCATAACAAACTAATGAAATATCATAATGACTACCATTAGAACCAATACAACAATCAATATATCTATCAGTTAATGTATCACTACTCATTATTATATATTATACTTAAAACATAAATAATTATAATTTTTAAGTTGATTTAAAAAAAGATATGGAAAACCCTTATAAAATTCTCAATATTCCAATCAATAGTTCAATTGATGATGTTAAAAAAGCATATAAAATAATTGCATTAAAATCACATCCTGATAAACTTAATAATTTTAGTGCTGAAGAAAAAAATATTAAAATAAAAGAATTTATGGATGCAACTAATGCATATAATAAAATTTTAAATAAAAATGTTGGAGATGATGATTATATTAATATTAATCCAGATGATTGGATTGAAACATTTAATGATATAATGAATAGTGAGCTATTTAAAGGAATGGTGTCTTTTTTTATGAAATTTAAAAGTAAGGCTATAAAACATCAAGTTAAAGTTCCTATTAAATATAGTGATTATTATAGTGTATCAAAAAAAAAATTAATGTTATTTTTAAAAAAAATAGAAGAACCTGTTTATATAAATTTAGATTGTAGTAAATATCCTCAACATACTATAAATTATTTTGATAATAATGATAATGAGCATGAAATTATAATAAATATGGTTTTTGGTAATAAGGATAATAATAATAAAGGCTATTATCATATTCATCAAAATAATCTAAATGAAAATAAATGTATGTCTAATAAAGATAGATTTTATGAATGTCAAGATTGCGATGAAAATGATAAAATTGATTTAGTTTATGATTTAAATATTGATACAACTGATTATATTATAGGCGATATAATAGATTTTCCTTTTTTAAATAAAGAAATTATTAATATTAAAATTGAACCTTTCAATAAAAAATTTATAAAAGAAGGATATGGAATTAATAAAGGGGATTTTATCATAAATTATATTTATAATCCAATAAATAAAGAAGATTTTGATAAATTATCAGACGCAGATAAAAATGAAATGGTAAGGATTTTTAAAATACTTAAAAATGATATAAAGCTTTAATATAATAATAAAAATATTAAAAAATGCCTCAAGTTAAAAGAAATACTGATACCAAGACTGCTGCCACTACCCCTGCTGAAGTTTCTAAAGTTGCGGCTGAAGTTCCTAAGGCGACTGCTGCTGTAGCCGCGGCGGTAGTAGCTGCCGAAGTCCCTGTAGATGCCAAAAAGAAAGCACCAAGAGCTAAGGCTGTTAAAATTGTTGAACCAGTAGTTCAACCATCAGTAAAAACAGAAGAAGTAAATAAAGAAGCTACCGAACAAACCGATGATAAAGAAACTTCATCATCAGAAAATGTCGTTCAAGTTCTTGTTGAAAAAATTACAAGTCTAACAGCTCTAAATAAAGAAATTCATGTTGTTCTTAAACAAGTAGTACGTGATTATGATAGACTACGAAAGGTTGTTGATAAAATCCAAAAGAAGCGTGAAAATGCTCGTAAATCACCATCTGGTTTTGCTAAACCAAATAAGATTTCAGATGAACTCTGTGATTTTATTGGTGTTCCTCATGGAACTGAAAAATCACGAACTGATATTACAAGATACATTAATACATATGTAAAAGAACATAATCTTAATAAGCCAACTAACCGACGCATTATTCTTCCTGATGATAAACTCAAGGCTATTCTTAATGTTAAGGAAGGAGAAGAAGTTACTTTTTTCATTCTCCAGCGTCTAATTTCTCATCATTTTCCACCAACTAATAAACAAGTAGCCGCCGCAGCTGCTGCTTCTGCCGTTGCTGCTGCCTAAAAACTTATTTATTATAAAAATAATTAAAGTTAGTTTAAATAAATTCAATATTAAAATTTAAATCATCCATTTCTTTTTCTTCTGTTGTAGTACAGCAACTGTTATTATATAAACTAATAATTCTATCATTTAGTTTATTTTCGCTTATTAATTGTGAAATTTGTTCAGAATTAAGTTTATAATTAATAATAACTTTATTATTTTGCAAAGTTCCTTTTGTTATAATAACGATATCACCTTTTTCAATTAAAATTCTTTTATTAAATTTTCTTAATGAACCGCAAATAGTTCCAATACAATCAATAAAAGAATTTGAAACAACTTTACATCTACAATTACCTAACATATTTGCAATAAAACCATATTCTTCAGTATTATCATCTATTTTATATGAAATTTCTTTATTTTTATTAAAACTCTTATTGTTTTTTTTATTTCTAATACTTGATTGATATGACATTATATTTAATTTAAAGTTATACTTTTATATATAAATATAATAATGATAAGTGATAATGATGATACAAATAATTATTTAAATGATATTTGGTCTTTATATTTCCATGACCCATATGATATGAACTGGGAAAATAATAGTTATAAATTTATTACAACTATAAGCAGTATTGAAGATTTTATTAATGTTTATAGAACTTTTAATGATTTATGGTCAAGAGGTATGTTTTTTATTATGAGAGAACATATTATGCCAAGATGGGAAGATGAAAATAATAAAAATGGTGGCTGTTTTTCTTTTAAAATTAATAAAAATGAACTTTTAGAAAAATTATTTGAAATAACAAGTATGATTTTAGGCGAAACCTTAGGCAAAAATGATGTTATTTCTAATTCTATTAATGGTATTTCTATTAGTCCTAAAAAAAATTATCATATCATTAGAATTTGGATTAAAAATAATAATAATTTATCAAAAGATAATTATAATCTACAAATTCCTGCATATTCTACTTTAATGTATAAATCGCATTTAGAATCTATTTAATATTAAATTTATATAATTTATAAAAGAATGGATAATGATTTTAAAGTATTTGTTAGAAATAACCCTTCAATTATAAGTACTTTATTTCATGTTAGTGAAAATAACATTGAGGTTATAAATGATAATACTAGAATAATACATAAATGCTATAAAACCAATAAATTATTTATGTTTGTTCCAATGTTAAAAGATATTCTAAATGATATATTGAAAGATGTTAATGGTATTGATTTAAATATAATTGAAAATTATGATGAAAATAATAAAGAATTTAATTATGAAGTTAAATTATGTGAAAATAAATTATTTGAAAATATAACAAATTTATATAAATTTAGTTATATTATTTTTATTTCTCAAGATAAAAATAATAAAAATAAAATAAATGCTGGTGTTAAAATAAATAAAAATGATGTTGAAGATGATATTAATCCCTTAAATAAAATAATTATAATGCTAATGATTAATTATTTTGAAAATGAACAAGTTAATTATTATAAAGAAGTTGTTTTTCAAAATCAATTAAAACCCTTAATTAAAAATCTTAGTCATCATTCTTTTGAGCTAAACATAATTTAACTGTTCCCATTGATGCAATGCTATATTGTAAAATAATTGGATATGAATTTTTTAAATAGATTTCAACGGTTGAACATAAATTAGTACATTTGGTAAAAATACTTAGATATTTTAGACTAAATACACCTTGTATAATTTCTTGACTATTTTCATTATTTTTTTTCATATTAATATTTTGTGATTTTTCAGTTCCTAAAACTGTTTCTTGACAACAAAATTCACCTTGACAACTTAATATTAATTTCTCATTTATATTTTTAATTTCTATATATTCAGCTAAATTATGCATATCTCTTATTATTTTTTGCAAATAAGCTGATGGCATTGTTATAATAGTATTAAAATCTTGTGGTGGTATATCTACATTAACAACATCTATATCTAACATTGAAAGTCTATATGTTGTTTTAACATTTCTTTCACTATTTTCTATAGTTATTCCTAATACATTTGGATCATTCTTAAGAATAAATAAAGATAATATATCACTATTTGTTATAGTTTTAATTAACATATGAAATTTTAACATATTTATCCCAACATATAATTTTTTTTCACAATAGTATTTCTCAAATTTATCCGCTTCTAATTTTAAATGAATTAAAACTATATGTGTATTATCTAATGCTATTATTTTCATACCTGTATCATCAAATTCTAAATTTACATCCATTAAAATTTCTTTCATTGCATCTATAACAAGTTTTATTGTTGATGCTTGAACTGTTTTTATATCTAATAAATATTCACTGTTCATTTATTTTTATTATAAAAATAAATATTTATGTCTCTTTAAATAAAAAATAATTTTTAAAATTCATAATTTTTAGATAAATAAACATAGTTATCTATATTATCATAATATGCATATGGATTGGGCTTATCTGGAACATTTACATTAACAGCTTTTGACATAAAATCAATTAAATTATTAGGATTTGGTTTATTATATGCTTTCAATAATTTATTAAAAGTTTGTATTTGATTTTGTGAATATTGTTTATTATTAGAATTGTTTTTTTCTTTATCTTTTAAATATTGATCATTTATTGTTTTATTTAAAGAAGCATAACTATGATATTCCATTAACTATCTATTTTTATTTAACATTTTTTGCATTTCATTATCATAAGAATCACATGTATCTCTTATTTCATCCCATTTTGAAATAGGTTTTTCATTTATATTATCATTTATATCCCATAATTCTGCTAAAGTTTTAACAACATCATTATTATTTTTTTCATATATTGTTTTAATATATTCTTCTGTTAAATTATCAGGCGCTTGAGATATTATTTGTTCCATTATAATTATTATAATTATTTTTATTATAGTAAAATTTACATTATTTTTATCATTTATTTAATTAAATAACAATTAAATAAATGGCTGATTCTATTATTAATTTAAATATTAATAATTACTCAACATGTTCAAATTCGCTGGGATTAAAATTTTCCGGTAAAGGTTATAATGATGCTTCAAATACATCATATAATACAGATGGTGTAGGATTAGTATTATGGAGTAATAGTAATTCATCAAATAAAGAAATTGCATTTGTAAATACTTCTAAATTAAATAGTAATAATTCTAATTCTACATTAAGATTTTCACTAGCTTATCCTGAAATATCAATAAAAAGTATAGCAACAGATAATATTACATATGTAAAATCCTCTATAAATGATTTTGTTTATATCAATAAAAATTCAAATTTAGGTTTAGGTATATCTAATCCATCTAATTTATTTCATATTCATAATAGCAATAATAATTATTATTGTGCTATTCAAATATCCGATAATAATAATTCATCAGGGTTAATTATAGCTAAAGAACAAAATCAGGATGTAACTATTAATAATAATTTTTCTACAGGAAAATTAATATTAGGAACATCACATGCAAATAAATTAACTATTGATAATAATGGTGATATTGCTATAGCTGGAACTTTAACTACTTGTAATGTTAATATAGGAGGTATTTTAACAGCTAGTAATACAGCTAATTTTTGTAATGTTGCTAATTTTGCAAGTACTGTTGGTATAGGAAGTACCTTAACAGCTAGTAATGCTGTTAATATAGGAGGTATTTTAACTGCTAGTAATACTGCTAATTTTTGTAATTCTGTTATTTTTTATAGTAATGTTGGTATAGGAAGTACCTTAACAGCTAGTAATACTGCAAATTTTTGTAATGTTGCTAATTTTGCAAGTA
>Ga0172367_10003648_pt1 | contig 19693 bp, 10 predicted proteins | sample Lak10m_FD_114542 | JGI IMG/M metagenome (GOLD analysis project Ga0172367, IMG submission 114542) | Freshwater microbial communities from Kabuno Bay, South-Kivu, Congo - kab_022012_10m | ecosystem: Environmental > Aquatic > Freshwater > Lake | place: Democratic Republic of the Congo: South-Kivu...
CGGCGCTTCGGTCGCGGTGCGGCGTTTGGAGCCACGGCTGCGCGGCGGGGAGCGTGCGGAATCGAGCGCCCGCACGCTCCATCACAAGCAGTGGCTGCGCGTAGTCGCTGTTGAGCGCTGCCTTCGTCGCCTGCGGATAGACATGACCGTTGACGATGAAGAGATCCTCATCGCCATCGTGGTCGAGATCGGCAAACGCAGCCGCCCATCCGCAGAGTGTGCGCGATGGGGCCCCAACGCCGAATCGCGCGGTCGCATCATCGAAAAATCCATCGGCGCGACTGACCATCAGTGTGTTCGTGTCATCACTGAAGTTGGTGGTCAGCAGATCGGCGCGCCCATCGCCGTTGACATCACCCACGGCGATTCCCATGCTCGCCTGTTCAAGCCCCTCGATGTTGGTTGCCAAACCGACACGGGTACCGATGTCCTCAAAGCGCATATTGCCGAGATTGCGCAGCAGGAAATTTGGACGCGAGTCATTCGCAACGAAGATGTCCGGCCGTCCATCGCCGGTGAGGTCAAGCACGACGGCGTTCAATCCATAACTTGCGGCAGGCGCACGAATGCCGCTCGTGTCGCTGCGATCCGCAAAGGTTCCATTGCCGAGATTCTCAAAGAGCATGTCGGAAAGTGGCGGGATTCCGCGAGGACCATTGATGACTTGCAGTCCGCGCAAGTGCGCAGGTTGCACTGGCTTCGTTGGGTCGTACTCCACATATCGCGTCACATACAGATCGAGATCCCCGTCGCCGTCGAAGTCGGCCATTGCAGCCGCGGTGCTCCACCCCGTGTCGCCACCGAGCCCCGCTGATTTGGTGACATCGGCGAATCGACCGTCTCCGAGGTTGCGCCAAAGTCGGTTCTGCCCGAAGCACGCCACGAAGATGTCGTCGCGCCCGTCTCCGTCGTAGTCGCCAATGGCGGTGCCGAAACTCCACGCGCGGTGATCGATGCCTGACTGTGCGGTGATATCGCGCCAGCGCATGCCGCCGAGGTTCTCGTAGAGCCGCGCACCAGGGCCGCTCGTTGGCGTTTGGAGCGTGGCGCCGTTTGGGAAGAAGAGATCCCAATCGCCGTCCGCGTCGAAGTCGATGAGTGCGACCCCACCGCCTTTCACCTCGAGAATTTGCGTGCTCGGATCCGCCCCCGAACATGTGACGAAGTCAATGCCGCTGCGAGCAGTGACATCCTCCATTTGGATCGTGCTTGCCACATCGGTCTCTGGCGACGGCTGCTGTGGTGCAGCGCGCCCAACCGATGCGAGACTGACGAGAACGCTCGCGCGTAGCCCGAGGGACAAGAGCTGCGTGCATTGCATCACTCGGCCTCCCCTGTTGCGCGCGCATCGACCCGCGCCTGCGCAGCGGCCTGTTTCACGCGCGCAGCCTCCGCAGCATCGGCACGCCCGAGACGATCAAGCGCACGCGCCAACTTGCCCCAGACTTCCACATGATCCGCGTACAACTCGAGGGACTGTTCGAAGAGGTCGACGGCCGGTTCGATCCGATCGGCACGGAACTCGATGTCACCAAGCCGCGCGAGCATCTTTGCACGGTCGCGCACGCGCCGTGGCGATGAACCCACGAGCTCAAGTGCGCGTTCGAGCGCTTGCTGCGCGTCAGCGACTCTGTCTTCATCGAGTGCGATCACAGCAAGACCGTAGTAGGAATCATCCGCCGTTGGAACCTCGGCAACATGCGACTGAAAGGCGCGCTTGGCGGCATCGAGTTCGCCGAGCTGATAGTTCGCCCAACCGATGAAGTGCTCGACATGCTTTCGTCCCGAGAACGCCTGCCCCGATGCGAGGCTTGCTTGCAGCAGTGGAAGCGCTCGCGCAGCACGCTGAGTTTTCAGGAACACAACGCCGAGCAGGAACTTCGCTTGCGCAGAACTGGGCTGATCGCGAAGAATCGCTGTCAGAACGATCTCCGCATCCAGAAAACTCCCAGACGCGACCAGTTGCGCAGCCACCGCCAGATTTGGGTGGGTCATTTCTTGTGGCTGCTCTGCATTTGCAGAAACAGGCGACTTAGGTTTGGGTGTTGCCACCTGTTCGGTTGGCTCACTTGCCGCCTGACTCTCGCCATTCTTCGGCGTTTTCTGGGTTCCTTCAGTCTGGCAGCCCCAGAGAAACAGCACCGCGACCACCGCCGCACCATGTTTGGTTCGCGCTGCAAAAATGTGAGCCGGGCGCATTCTTTTGATGATATTCGTCCTGAGCAAGTGGCGCGGTCGTATCTCAGCGATACATTTATGAAAATTGGGGTCGGTTTGTTGCTGCCCCCAGCATTTGGCTAGGTCCGACAGAAGGAGACTTGGTACATGGTCTTTGTGCCCGACTGGCGAATCGGACTCGCAATCGCGCTTTGCCCGTTTGTACCGATCGCCTCGGCCGGTACCGCGGAAGTACAGCCAGCGATGGGCGCACCGCTCTCTGGTCTGACTGCCGACCAACTCGCGCGCTTTGAGGTCGGAAGGTCTCTCTATGTCACGCCGGTGGCGATAGAAGATGGACTCGGTCCGATCATGAACAAAAGCAACTGCGGATCGTGCCATGCCAATCCACTTGGCGGTTGGGGAGCGATCTCGGTCACGCGATTCGGCATGGAAGAAAAGGGCGTGTTCATGCTGTACCCAGGCGAGTCACAGTCACTCGCTCAGTCGCTGAGCATCAGCGGCTTCTGCGCAGAGACGATCCCAGCGGATGCGTCAATTGTCCGCACGCGCCTGACCAACAGTTCAATGGCTTTCGGACTGGTGGAAGCAATTCCAGATTCCCAGATCGCCGCCAACGCCGACCCGAATGATGTGAACGGCGATGGCATCAGTGGCCGAGTGCACTGGGTTCACGCGCTTGAAGATCCAACGGGCAGTCCGCTTCGCGCAGGACGCTTCGGTTGGAAGGCGCAAGTTGCTACGGTGCTCACTTTCTCTGCCGACGCTGCGCGCAACGAGATGGGTCTGACCAATCGTTTGGTGCCAGCAGAAAATGCGCCCAACGGTGACACAGCACGGTTGGCAGTCTGCGACGAGGTTGCCGACCCCGAGGATGTGCTCGATGCGAATGGGAGCGGTTTCATCGACAAAGTGACGGATTTCCAGCGTTTTCTCGCGCCTCCCCCGCAGACCCCGCGCAGCGGGATGGCTGGCGAGCTGCTGTTCAATCAGGTCGGCTGCGCACAGTGCCATGTCGCGCAGTTCACCACCTCGACGAGCGCATCACTCGAGGAGGCGATCCGCGGCAAGACGATTCGTCCATACTCCGATTTCCTGCTGCACGACATGGGCCTGCTCGCGGACGGCATCAGCGATGGTGAAGCGACCGAACTGGAGATGCGCACTCCCGTGCTGTGGGGACTGCGTCGCCGTGATCCGATGCTGCACAACGGTGGTGCATCGGGTGGATCGTTCACGAGTCGAGTGCTCGGCGCGATCGCACTGCATGGACCCTTTGGGGAAGCTGCCTCAAGCGCCGCGGCAGTCGAAGCGCTCAGCGCCGCCGACAAGGCAAAGCTTGTGAAGTTCCTCGGCTCGCTTGGGCGGCGCGAGTTCGACTTCGATGGCGATGAGCATGTGGACCTCGCTGATTTCTTCGCGCTGCGAACCTGTCTGGCGCAAGGGGCGACGAATCCAAACGACGACTGTGCGGTGGGCGACATTGATCAGAACGGCGTTGTCGACGCGGCCGATGTCGACATGTTCGTGGAGGCGTACGACGGGAACAACGAAGACTGCAACAACAACGGCTTCGCAGACCTCCGCGATATCGCGCTGGGTGTCAGCCAAGACTCCAACAACGATGGCGTTCCAGATGAGTGCACCAACTGCCTGGCGGACCTCGATCGCAACGGCGCGATCGAAGGCGCCGATCTGACATTGCTCCTCGCCGGTTGGGGTTCTGCGGGCAATAGCGATGTCAACGGTGATGGCACAACCAACGGAACCGATCTTTCGTTGGTCCTCGCCGCATGGGGACCATGCCAGTAACGCTTGGACGCCACCATTTGCACTCAGTTCGAATCGAACCACCACTAAATCACACATGACGCGCTCCACCACATCCGTTTCTCTCCTGTCACTTGCGCTCGGTTGCCTGGCAACGACTGCCCACGCACAGTGGGTGTCGTTCACCAACCAGACTGCCACTCGACTTGTGGCGCCGCCTGCGCTCATTGGCCAAGACAACATCGAGAAGGACTTCGCCTTCGCAGACTTCGATCGAGACGGCGATATCGACCTTGTGGTCATGCGCAAGTTCCCAGGATCGATCCAGTCGACTTGTACGGGCTGTGGTTTCTTCCGAGATCTGCTTCTCATGAACGAGAACGGAGTACTGACGGATCGGACGCAGGAGTTCGGCACTGCGGCAGATGTCGCCGGTTCGCTTGGCATGATGGATGAGGTGAATGACCGAGATGTCGAGGCGTTCGACGTGGATAACGACGGTTGGATCGATCTGATCACCGCCACCACCATGAGCGACACCGTGAACGCGATGCTTGGTCAGCCGCGGGTGTATCGCAACCTTGGCAACGATGCGCAGGGCAACTGGCGCGGATTCCGCTTTGAGGATTCGCGCATCCCGACACTTGTGGCGAAGAACGGCACGACCGCAAACCCACGCTTCTGCGACCTCGCCGTGGCGGACTTCAATGGTGACGGCTTCGTCGACCTCTACTTCGTTGACTACGACACGCCCGAGACAAGCGGCACGATCTGCATCGACCTGGACAACGACGGGGACACGAATGACCCAGGCGAGTGCCAGCAGTCGCCCGCGGAAGATCCCGCGAAGGACTACGACAACAAGCTGCTTTACAACTGGGGAAACACCCCTGGCGGTCCAGGCCCTGGCTATTTCTACGACACGACAAACACGAAGATGACCGCCACGCAGTTGGCATCGGCCTTCGGCAACATGTGCATGGCGGGCGACTTCAATCTCGACGGACTCCAGGACGTCATACGTGTGAACACGCTGACGGGAGGCCAAGATGTCGCTGTGCTCACCAATCGCACGGGTCCCTCGGGCCCCGGGCAGACCTGGTCACTGAAGACCGTGTACCCTGGGCTCGCGCCATACGGCCTGAATGTCGGAGATTTGGACAACAACGGTCGGCTCGACTTTGTGGTCGCTGATGACGGGCAGGATCGCTACTGCCTGAACACGGGGAACGACAGCACGGGACAGCCGAACTTTTCGATCACCGTGATCGCCGACTCGGAAAACGGATGGTTTGGCAACACGATTTCGATTGGAGACTTGAACCGTGACGGTCGCAACGATGTCATCGTGACCGACATTGACGCGGACCTTGGGCCGTTCTGCCCCTCATCGGGGCGCCGCACCAAGATCTACAAGAACACGGGCGTGGCGAGTGCACTGCTCGATGAAGATGGCTTGATCCTCTCCACCGCCGACCTGTCCAATCTCTTCGATGTTGCCGTGTTCGACATCAACGGCGACCAGTGGCCCGACCTGGTGACGGGCGGCTGCGCGGGCCTGAAGGTGTTCATCAACAATCCGCCCGTTCCACTGGCATACGCATTCCCATCGGGGCGTCCAAACGAGATCATCCGCGGACAGACCACCGACTTCCCCGTGACTATCTCGGCAAACGTTGGCGGCATCGTGGCGAACTCGGCGCAGCTGGTCTCGCGCATCAACGGTGGCGCATGGTCTTCATCCCCGCTGATTGCCGGTACGACCGCTGGGTCTTACACGGTGCGACTGCCTGCCACGACATGCAGCGGACAGCTCGACTACTACCTCACCGCGACATCAACCACGACCGGCAACCCAGTCGTGAACTCTCCCGCGACCGCGCCAGCGACTTTCTACTCGCCCACAACGATTTCAGGAACCATCCTGATTGTGGACGAGACCTTTGAAGGTGCAACAACGGGCTGGACTGCCTCTGCAGATGCAGCCCTCACAGCGGGTGGATGGCAAGTGGGTGATCCGATCGGATCGGTCAGTTCTGGAAACCAATCGGAGCCAGCCGATGATCACACTCCTGCGCCAGGCGTTCGCTGCTTTGTGACCCAACTCTCGACCGCAGGACAGACTGCGGGGCAGCACGATGTGGACGGTGGGTACGCCTACCTCACCTCGCCAGCGTTCACCAATGGCGGGCACAACGTGCAGATCTCCTACTGGAAGTGGTACTTCTGCTCGACCACGACTGCGCTCGATCCGTTTGATGTGCAGGTGTCGATCGACAATGGACCATGGAGCCTGCTCGAGCGCGATGTGAGCAACACTGGTCAGTGGCAACAGAAAGTCAAGCTGCTCAGCGATGCTGGGCAACCTGGGCAGTCGTTCCGCATGCGCTTGGCGATCGCCGATCTGGGAACGGCCAGTATTCTCGAGGGCGGATTCGACGATCTGCGAATTACTCGAACGGAGTGCGTCACACCCTGCCCGACCGACATCGACGGCGACAACGCAACAGGCGGAAGTGATCTTGCCATGGTGCTGTCGAGTTGGGGTCAGCCGGGTATCACCGACCTTGATGGCAATGGCACCACCGACGGCAGCGACATGGCAATGCTGCTGAGCGCGTGGGGCAACTGCAACTGATACGGCTTGCCGAAGTCAGTTGGACTGCCGCTGCGGGTTTCCCTGCAGGTCGGGAGGCGCGAGATCGATCACGCGGTCGACGGCGTTCACGCTGATCTGTTGCATCGTGCCATCGCTCCAGCGAATCCGCATGGCCTGAACGCTGGTGCTGCTTCCAAGACCGATCACAACAGGACCGGCACTCTGCGAGAGGTAACTGCGCGTCGGAGTCATGAGCTGCCGCTGGAAGCGTCCATCATGCTCAATCTCGACCGTCGCGCCGATCCACTTCGTGGAACTGCAGCGTGGACGAAGCGATACCCAGTGGTTCCCCGTTTCCTGATCGTTGCGTAGCAGCGCCACGGCGCCACCCGCCTGCGTCAGCACGAGATCCACATCTCCGTCGCCGTCCAAATCGCCAAACGCAAGCCCCCGTCCCACCCTCGGATCCGCAAGCGCACCGAGCCGTGCAGGAGGAACCTCCACAAGACACGGCGCCGCGCCACCCTGATTGAGGAACACCTGCCCGCGCTGCGCATGGGTCTGGGAGGGTTGAATGCGTGCGATCTCATCCTCGATGTGCCCATTCGCCTGTGCAATGTCCGAACGACCATCGAGATCGAGATCCACGAGCACCAGCCCAAAGGTCAGCACGAGCCGAGTGGGTGCGGCAAGCCCTTCGACAACGGCGTCATCGGAAAAGAGCAGCGAACGCCCGCGCGCCACGAACAGCGAATCAGCTTCGTTCGCGAAGTTGCCGATGGCGACGGCCAGATCGTCACCGGATAGCTGTGCGGACGCACGCAGCCAGGCGCTGTCAATACCCATCGCGCCCGTGGCGGCACCGTTGCGGTCGTAGGCGATGCCACTCGCCGTGGACTGATCGGTGAATCGTCCAGCCGTCCCCCGCACAAAGAGCCTGTTGGCGACTGTGTCGTTGGCGATCACGACATCGAGAGCACCATCGACTTGCGGATCGATGAAGCACAACCCAAGCGCCTTGTCGGCAGGTCGACCGAGTGTGGTTCGCGTGGCGAGGCCAGCATCGGCGGTGGCGTTCTCGAAAGTGCCATCACCGCGATTGCGCAGAAGGAGCGGATCGTCCCCCTCGAACCCAGTGGGCGGACCGTACGCGCGCCCGATACCAGCAAGTCGGTAGTCGACTGCACGGTCGATGGCCGGCGACCAGCGCACATAGTTGGCAACGAGCAGGTCGAGATCGCCATCACCATCGGCATCGAAGAAGCCGGCAGATGTACCCCAGCGCGGGTGATCGCTCGGAGGATCGGCGCCCGCAGCTGCGGTCATGTCACGAAACTGCGGTGCGGCGCGAGGCGCACCAGTATCGGGTGCGGCAGCAGCATCAGCGGCAGACATGCGCGTTTCGTTCCGAAAGAGAATGTTGCGGCCTATGCCCGTGACAAACACATCCTCTCGCCCATCACCGTCGTAGTCGCCGATGGCCACGCCCATTCCGTAGATGTCGCAGTCGAGTCCGCATCCATCGGCTCTGCGGAAAGACCACTCGCGAGGCGTTCGCGGATCGGTCTCGTTCAGATAGAGCACTACGCTCGACTCGCCCGACTTTGGCGGCGACTCAAATGATTTCCCTGTCCACTCGCAGCCGCGCACAAAGAGAAGATCGAGCCTGCCATCTCCATCGGCGTCGAACACAGCAACACCGCCGACCATCGTCTCAGGCAGCAACTTGTCGCCCTTCGCCCCTGTCGTGTGAACGAAATCGACTCCTGCCGCGCGCGCGACATCGGAAAAGATCAGCGCGGGCATCTTCTGCTCGCGCTGCGTGCGCGGCGCAGCGGCGTCGACAGGACCGATCGGCTTCGTTGCATCCGCTGGCTTCGCACGCGGCATCGACAGCAGCAGCCAGCCGCCCCCGACCGCAGCAGCGCATGCCACGGCGATCGCCACCGAGCGGCTGAATGCACGCTGCATCCGACGCTCATCATCACTGGTGTGGCGCGCCATACAGTTCCGCTCGCCCGGCCGCCGATGCATCCACACGGCTCGCGCTCGGCGTGTCCGTGATCGCCCCCTCCGCACGACCAACGCGCTGAAGGTCGTAAATCACGATCGCCTCAGCCGCATGATTCGCGGCAGGGTCGCGTTCTCGCGCAAGGCGAACGGCGCGGTCGCGCGCGTTGTCATCGATCTTGAAGAACCCGTGACGCTCGAGCGCGCGGTCCGCCACCGCGGTGTCGCCCAGATCCCGCGCAGCCTGCGCACGCAGATACCACGCCGAAACGCTTTCGGGATCGAGCGCGAGCGCGCCATCGGCCAGTTCAAGCGCACGCGCCCGCAGCGCCCGCGGCGACTCATTCCCACCGCCGCTCGGCGCACCGCCATCCCCCGAGCGCTCCGCAGCGGTCGCCTGCTCAAGCAGCACATTCCCAAGCTCAACAAGCACGCGATCATCCTTGCCGAAGTCGAATCCGCGTTCGATTGCGAGCGGATAGGCAGAACGCACCAACGACTCCAGATCACTCCGTGCTGCCTGCAGCGCACCCTGCTGGCGATTCACCAGCGCACTGAACCAATGCACCGTCCACGGATACGCGGGCTGATCCCCGCTCGATGCGGCACGAAGCAGCGACGCTGCGTCGTCGAGTCGACCCTCGCGCAGCGCCACACGACCCCGCGCGACCGTGCCTTCCACACGCCCGAGGCGTTCCACCTCAGCGAACGCAGCATCGGCCTGCCGCAGATCGCCCTTGGATCCACCACGCTCACCCTGACGAAAGAGCCCGATGCCGTAATCGTGCCAGCGCTGCCACTCGGGGAACGCCTGCGCAGTCGGCGCCGCCCCACCAGGCACCGCGCTCCTCGGCGCATCCGCCACGGCGAATGTCACCTCATCGCTCGCAAGCGTCATCGCAGGAAGCGGATTGACCGAATCGCTGCCATAGACCGCCGCCCAGTAGGTCGCATCGAACTTGCGGTAGCGCAGCGACACGCGTACCCGAAGTGAGTCCCCCGCATCCGCAGGAACCTCGAAGGCAAAGTGCGTCAGATCCGCGGCGCCAGGCGGTACCTGATGGTTGTAGAGCGTCACAAAGATGTCCTCTGGGTTGCGCCGCTCGATGCGGTTTCCCTCGCGGTCGATCACATACGCATTCAGAAACTTGCTCCACGGATCCACGCGCCGCGCGGCATCGATACCACCCGAGCGCCCCACCATGCGCCCGCCACTCTCCACTTCCACATCCAACCACACCTCGTTGCTGTCGGCAGTGCCTTGCGTGAACTCATGTCCCATGCGCAGTGTCCGCACGACCGTTTCGAGCAGATAGCGACGACCGCGAACAAGCGCAGGTCCCTCGGCGGCCAGCGGCGCAGTCAGCGCGCCATCAATCTCACCGCCGTCACGAATGCCAAACACATCCACGCGCATCACACCCTCGTTGAACGCCTCGCATGCGGGCAGCACCTCGTCCATGCTGCACAGTTCGGACACAACGGGCGTTGCAGGATTCCCCGAATGGAACCCATGGCCGAGCACAGCGAGCACACCATCCGCACCGCGCGGCTTGGCACTCGGATCGCTGCTCGGCTGCGGCTGCATGTGACAGCCGTTGCAGTTGGTTTCCGCGCGCGCGGGGTAGTACCAGCTCTGCGCACCAAATCCGGAGACGCCACTCAGGCGGAACGAGTCATAGTGGTTCTGCCCGCGAAGCCAGCGATAGTCATTCAGCGCCTCGGGCAGATGCACCTTGTGGCATGCGCCGCAGAACTCGCTCGTACGGTGGACCTCGGGCTTCAGGAACGTGCGCTTGTGCAGCGCAGGACGCGCACGGATCAGTTGGTGGTTCACCCAGCGCAGAAAGGAGTTGCTGCTGCCCGCAAACGGATACTCCGCAGGCTGCCCAATCACATAGTCGGCGTTGCCGCGCGGCGAACCGAGCGCAGTGATCGCGTGGCACGCGTTGCAGGTGATGCTTGCACGACCGACCGGATCATGCGCTGCGTCGTAGGAAGGGTCGTCCCACTTGGGATCCTCGAAAGCGCCTGTAAAGAACGGGACGGGATCATGGCAGCCCGCACAAAAGCGCGCATCCTGCACGGAGCCATCATGCGCCATCGCATGCTCGCGCGTCTTGCGAACGCTGAAGGCATAGAGCGGATTGTTGAACGAACTCGCGGCGTGCGCAGAGCGCGACCATGCAGCGTGCACATCGGCATGACACACGAGGCACTCTTCGTTCTGCATCAGGCTCGACGCTGGAATGAAGCCGCCGCTGTCGGTGCGGGCAAGCGACGGCTCAAAGTAGCTCGTGCCAGAGACGGGCATCGTCTCGCGCTGACGACCCGTCAGCGAGCCATGCAGGATGAACCCAACCCCGCCCGCGCACACAGCAAGCAGCAGCAGCCCACCGCCCATGCGCCAGCGAATCCTCGGACCCGCAAGCCGGTGCAGCAGGAACATCCAGACAAGCACGATCGGCGCGATCACATGCATCCAGAGCACGCCGCTCCGCGGCACGGTCGATCGCAAGACACCCGGCAGTTCCCATCCATCGACACGCAGCAGCAGCAGACCTGTGATGAGCGTGGCAACGCCTGCGATGAACGCGGTCGTTCCAAGCCGCTGCGCAGTTCGGTTGGGGCGCGGCCGCGCCAACACGAAGTGGCGCACACCGAACCACAGAAACGGAATCGCCAGCGCGAGCCCCACTACGACATGCACAAGGAACATCCACAGCGAGAAGACGGTCTGCTGATCTTCGCTGGTCACGCGCCCCGCCGTCGAGACACTGAAGAGATACGCGGAGTTCACGCCAAGAAGCGCGAAGCCGACCATCAGTCCGCGCACAAGCCAGCGCAGTGCCGGCGTCAGGACTGGGCGCTGCGTTTCCACAATTCAAATGTTAGGCGTTCGGCGGCAAATTCCCTCAGCGTCCGCCTTCGTAACGGGTATTGAATTGGCGGTGCAGCGACTCGCGCTTCGCGTTGGCAGCGGCTGCCTCAGCTGCGGCAGCGGTTGGAAGCGCACCCGCGTCCGCCACGCCACGGCGCGGCAGCGGCTCGATCGTCTGACCGTCGCGCGTCAAGAAGTCCATGTCCTTGCACCAGCCGTGCACTTCCAAGAACGCGAAGCGGCTGCACCGAGGCTCCAAAGGCGGGAGCGCCGCTTCGAAGGCCAGTTCCACTTCCTCGCCCGCACCGAAGATCGCCACCGCATCATCCACCTCGCTCAAGAGCGGCACGCAGTCCACGCCAACGGCCGTGTACCAGCCATTCTGCTTGCGACAATCCCACAGTGGAACGCGCCGCTGCCAGTCATACTCAGGTCGCCGCTGCTCCGTTGGCAACCGCTGCGCGAAGCCACTGTCGCGCACCGCAGCAGCCATCAGCGGCGCCTTGTGCTCGCGCATCTGCGGACAGGGTTCCACCCATGCCAACTCCACGGCATCGACATACAACTCATGGTTGGTGACAATCCGCAGCGAACGCGCGCCGCGCGGCAACTGCTCCAGGGGCAGTGGGAACGCGGCCTGCCGCGGCATGCCAGCCGGGTAACCGTAGTGCGCCACCAGCGTGACCCACGATCCGCTTGCTGGGTCAAGCGCCTCGAAAGTCGGCGCATCGAGCGGCGCGTTCGCCTGCCACATCGCGAAGTTCGTCTGGCAATAGGGATACTCGACCCACCCATCGAGCAGCAGCACAGGCCGAACACCATCGGATCCACCCGCACCATCTGCGAGCTCGCAGCCAAAGTCAAACTGCAGCGTGAATGGCTCGCGCGTTCGTCCGATGAAGCGCGGATCGATCACGCCTGGGTCGGCAGCAACGCCGTCTACCTGTGCAGTCTGCGCTGTCTGATCGGCGCGCACCGCAGCATCTGCAGACGCGCCGTAGTACGCCTCGCACCGAATCGGCTTCGCACTGCGGCGATAGGCAAGAACATCGCCTGTTGGCTGCGGATCCGAGATGCCCATGCGTTCATCGAGTGCCATCCGCCAGCCCTCAGGCAGATCCACAAAGTGCAGGGTTGCGGCATCGAGCGCTGTCATCTCCTCCATCGGCTCCGCGAGCGAAAGCAGGAATCGCCCACCGCGTTCCACCAGCGCATCCGCAGGAAGCGCCACTCGCTCTTGCGGACGCGGCGGCGCGTACACAGGATCCAGATCACCGCTCGCAGCACGCTGCACCGACGCGAGATACCCAAGCCCACCGACACCGAGACAGTCCGTCACAAAGCGCATGCGACTGCCATCCCACGCAAAGATGACTGGGCAACTGGAAATCTGCCGCTGCGTCTCCACGATGGTGTGTGCGCCCGCCGCGATCTTCGGCTCGGTCTGCAGAACGCCATCGGACCAGTCGATGCGCACGAAGTCCGCGTACGGCGAAGAACCAAGACCGATGATGGCGGGCGTCGGCCTGAACCCGAAGCCAGAGTTCCACTGCTGCGGTCCAGCCGCGACCCAACCACCACCCACACGCGCCACCGCGCGTGTGCCGATACCGCTCGCATTCGAACGCATCTGCTGTGCGGGATCGATCCGTCCTCGGAAGGACAGCGTCGCGAGCGGCATTCGACCAGGCCCTCCTCCGCGAATCGACAGCGACTCTTGATCGAACATCACGACACCGTGCGCTGGAATGATGGCGATGGCTGGAGTTTGGTACTGGTTCCTCGACTCCAGTGAAACATCTGCCACCCAGCTGCCGGCAGAGTCAGCAAGCATCATCGAATCTTCAAGCGGTACCAATCGGCCGAGCGGACCGCCCTCATAGGTGCCCGTCACGCCGATCATCGGCTGACCGGAACCCGCAAAGTCCGCCACCATGATCCCGCCCGCAATTCCGTAGTGCGTCGAGCGCACCAAGCGAACCCCGCTTCGCTCGAAGGCCCACACCTGCAGGTCGCAGTCGGGGCGAGTCGTCCCTCCACGATGCTTGAGCCCCGCAAGAAGCAGGACGCCATCATCCGCCCTCTCAAAGGCGACGCACTCAGAGAGCGGCGTGGTTGTCAGCGGCGCAAATCGACTGCCCCCATTCGTCCACTTCCAGAGTCGGTCATTGATCAGCACTTGCACCGTTCCCGCCTGAAAGCGCGCTGAACTCGCAATGATGTCGCTATCGCCGTCTGCGTCGACATCTGCAGCAACAAGCGTCCACCAACCATTCGACGGCTGCACCGGCAGGGGCACTACTTCCCAGCCAGCATCGAGGCGGTTGTAGAGGATCACAGGACGAGACCGCTGACCACCTGACTGCCCAGGCGGAGGAGCGACAGCCTCGCTTGCCATGATGTCGAGATCGCCGTCGTGATCGAGATCAGCCAGCCCATTCAGCCGCGATAGCTTCACCGATCCAAGATCCATCTTCGACTCGGCAAAGACGCCCGCCGCATCCTGCACGAGCAGTACGACACCACCAGAACTTTGTGACTTGCATACCACATCAATCTTGCCGTCATTGTTGAGATCACCCCACTGAGAAGTCATCCAAGCCCCGCTGTAGCCGAGGAGCGGATCAAGATCTGTCGCAACGCGCGCGTCGTACGAGGTATCTGCTCCTTCCCCGCCACCCACATTTCGAAGAACAACGATCCGCTGCGTCCGCTGCCGAGCTGGGTTGCCAGCGGGTTGCGCGATAGTCGCCACCCACAGCAAATCCGTCCAACCATCCGAATCGATGTCCACAGCCGCGAGAAAGCCGTCGGGAGAGTGCGTTGCAGGCCAGTTGTTCACCTTCAGAGGGACGAACGGTCCGAAGAGCGCACCTGCACGCGGCGGCACAACAACCGCATTGTCGGGCAGCACAATCTCACCCAGCCGACCCATCCTCGAATACTTGAACTCGGCGAGGGTTGAGCGCGGGTTCTGCGCGAGCATGTCGAACAGCTTGAGCGCATCCTCCGCGCCCGCCGCATCGCCCTCGCGCGCAAGAATGCGCTGAACGCCAAGCGCGCTGCTGCGCAGATACGGATCGAGTTCGAGTGCGCGGCGGTACCACGGCAGCGCCGCTTTCCACTCGCCCGTCAACTCAAGCGACTGACCTGTGTAGTACGCGGCGTGAGGATCTTCAGGGAACGCCTCTGCCGCACGGCGAAACTGCGGCAGCGCAGCGGCCGGATCACCGAGGAACAGATGCGCAAGACCCATGCAGTAGGCAGCGCGCACACCCAAGTCAGGGTCGGACGCGAGCAGCTGCAGCAGCGCCAGTGCTCGCTCCTGCGCACCGTCCACAGACTGGTTCAGGATCGAGATCGCCTCATCGAGTTGCGCGGTACGCCACTGCGGAGCCTTCTCACGAGCCGCCGCGAACGCGCGCTCCGCAGCGGCGAAGTCGAACTGCCCCATCGCAGCTGCGCCCTCCGTCGCGGATGCAAGCGCATCAGCGGGCACATCCTGCGGTGCATCGCCGGTGCCACCGCCGCCGCTGCACGCGGCCACCAACGGCAGTGCGGCAATGATCGCCACGCGCACGCACCACCTTCGCAGACCCTTCATCCGCCGCTCTCCTCGCGCCGCGCGGAACGAGAAGCCAGGAACGCTGCACTGCGCGCGCGCCCCTGCGCAATCCGCGCTTCGAGCGACGCCAGATCGATCGGCGCACCAAGCGCGCGCGGCATCACTCCATCGCGCGCGTAGTCGTATGCCTCGCTTCGAAGATGTGCGCGCATGTCATGACCGCGGCGCCGCTGGCGTTCAGCCCGAAGCGCCGCGATGTCCACGGGTGCCACCACCACCTTCTCGCCGGGGCCAGGATCCGCCTGCGCGAGAATGCGGCCATCAAAGTCCACCACCATCGACCCACCAGGCCACGAAAACGGCGGGTACTGCGAGAGGTGCGCCCCCTGATTCGCCGCCAACACGAACAGCGTGTTCTCCGCGGCGCGCGCGCGGTTGAAGAGCGTCCACCAATCCATCGGCGGTGTCGCGCCCCACGGATCCATGTAGGCGCTCACTCGCACCGCCACCTCCGCACCGTGGAACGCCAGCTGACGGATGGACTCTGGAAACAGCCAGTCGTAACAGATTGCACAGCCGATCGCGCCGATCTCCGTGTGCGCCACGGGAAAACACTCGGCGGGCGATGCGCCACGGTCATGCGGCGATGCGTGAACCTCCCACGGAATCCATGGGTTCACTTTGCGGTACACGCTCAGCACCCCCGTAGGACCGCACAGCACGCTCGTGTTGAACAGCACATCACGCTCCTCCGCGCACTGCTCGATGAAGGTCCCGCACTGAATGAACACACCAAGCTTCGCGCACAGCCGCGCGAGCCGATCGACATGTTCGTTCTCCAGTGGCAGCGCAAGACGATCGCGCAGTTCGCCCACCGTTGCATACGCAGGCGCAGCCATCACAAACTCGGGGAACGCAAACAGCCGCACATCGAAGAACGGCTCATAGCCGCTGACCGTCTGCTCGACCAGCGCGCACATGCGGTCCACGCGAACGCCAATCTCGCTGCGGTCGCGCGGGCAGTCGAACGCCGTCTGCACAGCAGCCGCGTGATACCGCGGCGCCGAGTCATTCTGCGCAGCGGCGCCGCCGCTACCGGGCGCGTTCAATGCGGAATCTCCTTGACCGCATTGCGGTTCCACGCCGGCACACGCACCACGATCGGCCCCTTGCCGCGCAGTTCGCACTGGCACGACAGGCGACTGTTGCGCTGAATCCCAGGCGCCTCCTCGACCCGGTCCTCCTCCGCCTCGGTCGACTCCGTCAGTTGGTCCATCCCCTGCTCCACATACACATGGCAAGTCGAGCACGCGCACACTCCGCCGCACGCATGCTCAATGTTGATCCCATGGTCGATGGCAATCTCTAGCAGCGACTCCCCCTCGCCGCCCATCAGATCCCACTCCGTGCGCTCCGTACCCGTCAGCCCAGGCGCGTCCTCCAGAATGAACTTCACGGGAACGATCGGCGGACCATGTTCATGCCCATCTCGCTTCAAATGCATGCCGAAAGTGTAGAGCCCCTCCATTACGATCGCCCATCGTGCCCCCGCCCAACCCGACCGACCCAGCACCCGATCCACTCGCGCTGACAAGCGGCGAGTTCGTGGCCGCAGCACGCGCGCAGGGGCGCCGCCGCGAAGAAGCACTCGACGCCTACCGCGCCGTGCACCGCCGCGGTATCTGGCAGCCGTGGATGGCGCCGCCCCCACCCCCGCCGCTGCGCACACTGATCGATGAACGCACCGCGAAGTTCCTGCTCGCCGTCGACGGCGCACTCGAAACCGAAAGCGTCATCATCCCCATGCCCCACCGCGGCGGGCGATTCAGCCGCACCCTCTGCGTCAGCAGCCAAGTCGGCTGCGCCATGGGCTGCCGCTTCTGCGAAACCGCGCAGATGGGTCTTCTTCGCAGCCTCACCCCGCGCGAGATCGTGCAGCAGCTCCACGCCGCGCGATTCCTTGTCACCAACCCCTTCACCGACGAAACCCGCCCCGACCACGGCCACTTCGACATCGCCAACATCGTCTTCATGGGCATGGGCGAACCGATGGACAACCTCGACGCCGTCCTGCAATCCATACGCATCCTCTGCGACATGAACGGCCCCGCCATCGGCTGCTCACGCGTCACCATCAGCACCGTCGGTCGCACCGACGGCATCCGCCGCCTCGGCGAGTTCATACAGCAGCCCGGCTTCCGCCGCATCGGACTCGCCATCAGCCTGAACGCCCCCAACGACGACATCCGCAGTGCGATCATGCCCATCAACCGCTCCGAACCGCTCGCACAACTCCGCGCCGCAATGACATCATTCCCCAAGCGCCCCACGAGCGCACTGTGCGCGGAGTATGTCCTCATCCCCGGCGTGAACGACCTACCCGAGCACGCCGACGCCGTCTGCGACTTCCTTCGCAACATCCGCTGCAGCCTGAATGTCATCCCCTACAACCCACGCCGCGACAGCCCCTGGCCCGCACCCGATGACGCGGCAGTCGACGCGTTCGTCGCCCGAGCAATCGCAAACGGCCAGTTCACGAAACGGCGGCGTACCAAGGGGCGAACAGCCATGGCCGCGTGCGGGCAACTCGGCAATGAGAACATTCGGGCGAGGCGGGTGGTGCAGGTGAGTGTGGAACGCCCTTCGCGCTGATTCGCGCGCATTCCCACGCAAAGGGGCTGCGGCATAGCCGTGCCGGGGCTCAGACAGCTCTCGCCTGCTCCACGCGGCTGACGCCGCGCGTTCGCAGGCTCGAGAACTCGCCCGGCACGGGCATGCCGCAGCCCACACGCGGGGTGTGGTTCGGCTCGCGCGGTACCGTTTGCGCCGTGAGTCATATCGGCGGATCTGTGCGACCGAACTCCCCCGCCCCCGGCCCCAAATCGTTGATCTGGCGGGTCATCAGCGCGGCGAGCGCGGGCACGCTCATCGAGTGGTACGACTTCTATCTCTTCGGCAGCCTAGCCACGATTCTGGGGGCCAAGTTCTTCCCGGGCGACGACCCCACGGCGGGCTTCCTCAAGACGCTGGCGATCTTCGCGTCGGGGTTCATCGTGCGGCCCTTCGGTGCGATTGTGTTCGGTCGGCTCGGTGACCTTGTGGGTCGCAAGTACACCTTTCTTCTCACGCTGCTGTTGATGGGAGGGTCGACCTTCTTGATCGGACTACTGCCGGGCTACGAACAGATCGGCGTGCTTGCGCCGCTCGCGCTCACGGTGCTGCGCCTGCTGCAGGGACTGGCGCTCGGCGGCGAGTACGGCGGCGCCGCGACCTATGTCGCCGAGCACGCGCCGGATGCGCGCCGCGGCTTCTACACGAGCTTCATCCAAACGACTGCCACGCTTGGGCTCTTCGCATCACTCGGTGTGATCCTTGCGTGTCGGCAGTGGCTAGGCAAGGATGCGTTCGAGGATTGGGGCTGGCGCATCCCCTTCCTGCTCTCGGTCCTTCTCGTGATCCTGTCCTACTGGATCCGTATCCGCATGCAGGAGTCGCCACTCTTTGCCCAGGCCAAGAGCGCGGGCAATCTCTCGCGCAACCCGATCGCCGAGAGCTTCGTGCGGCCGGAGAACCGGCGACTCGTTCTGATTGCGCTCTTCGGCGCCGTCGCGGGTCAGGGCGTGGTCTGGTACACGGGCCAGTTCTACGCGCTGTTCTTTCTGCAGCGCGTGGCGGGGATCGAGTTCGTGCAGGCGAACCTGACGGTCGTTTACGCGCTGCTGCTTGCCACGCCGTTCTTCGTTGTCTTTGGCAGCCTGTCGGACCGAATCGGACGCAAGCCCATCATGCTTGCGGGCTGCCTGCTTGCCGCGCTGCTCTATGTGCCCATCTATCAGGGCATGATGCACTTCGCCGAGCCCTTCAACCAAGTGATGATGGTGGCGCTCGTCTTCGTGCAGGTGCTGCTCGTGACGATGGTCTACGGACCGATCGCTGCGTTCCTTGTCGAACTTTTCCCCACGCGCATTCGGTATACCTCGATGTCGTTGCCCTACCACATTGGCAACGGCGTCTTTGGCGGCCTCACACCATATGTGGCGACGCTGCTGGTTGACACGACTGGCAACATTTACGCCGGGCTGGCCTATCCGATCGCCATCGCCGCGATGACCTTCGTGATCGGGCTGCTCTTTGTGAAAGAGCGGCGCGGTGTCTCGCTTGGGGATGCGTGAGGCGGCCGGAGCCAGCTCACCGGTACGAGTGCATGCCGGTGATCACGAAGTGGATCACGGTCCAGTGGACCAGTGGACAATCATGACCTCGGCGCAGATGACCGCCCACACCAGCGGGCTGCGTTCCGCTCGGTACACCGTTGGCGTCGACTGCCTCCGCTGTGCCGCCGACCGCGCGCGCCGAAGGCGCGGACAATGCGCGCGTCGCCGATCAGGGCACAAATGCCGGTTGTTCTGTCTACGGCGTCGGCGGGGCCGGCGGTGTGGATCTTGCCTTCCACTCCGCGGCCTTCGCTGCGTAGCCCTTCCCGGGCTCGGACGTGTCCCAGGCCGTGTAAAGATCGACGAGCGCCCGCGCGCACGCCAGCGTGTCCTTGTGCGTCGGGCCTACGCCTTTCGCGGCGATATAGATCGCGTGCGCTTCGAGGAGGTTCGCCTCGGCGAGGGCGAAGCGCTCGGCGTCATAGCCCACACCCACGCGTGCGCGGCCGAAGGCCGTCAGGAAGTCGGCGAGTCGC
>Ga0172367_10003649_pt1 | contig 19686 bp, 18 predicted proteins | sample Lak10m_FD_114542 | JGI IMG/M metagenome (GOLD analysis project Ga0172367, IMG submission 114542) | Freshwater microbial communities from Kabuno Bay, South-Kivu, Congo - kab_022012_10m | ecosystem: Environmental > Aquatic > Freshwater > Lake | place: Democratic Republic of the Congo: South-Kivu...
AGGTTTTCAAGCGCGTCACATTCGGCGCAGGCGGGCATGGATTTGAGGCAGGCGAGGGCGCGGTGGACATGCTGTTCGGCTTCGCGCATGGCTTTTTGCGGCGAATTGCTGGCGCGGATATTTTCCACGAGGCGGGTCATGTTTGCGGTGTGAGTCCAGCCGCCGTTGGGCAGGGATAAAACATCGGGGTCTTCGGAGTTGGCTTCGGCGTAGTAAATGGCGGGCAGGGTCACAAGCCCGTTCAACAGGTCAGAGCCGAGCGGTTTGCCGACCGCTGCCTGTTCGCCTGTGAAATCGAGGATGTCGTCCACAATCTGGAACGCCATCCCGACCTGATAGCCGAAGTCGCGCATGGACTCGATCACGGGTTCATCGACAGGGCTGAGCATGGCGGCGCCGCGCGAAGTCAACTCGAAGAGCGAGGCGGTCTTGGCGTAGATGCGCTTGTAATAATTGTCGCGCTGGGTCAAGCCGCGCGAGGTGAACATCTGGCTCAGTTCGCCGTTGACGATGGTTGCCAGCGTTTCGGAGAATAATTTCATCAGCGGCAGGTGATTGACCTCCGCCGCCAGAACCGCCGCGCGCGCGAAGAGAAAGTCGCCAGTTAACACGGTGGCGGGCGGCGACCAGCGGGCGTTTAACGTCGCCATGCCGCGCCGCAACAGCGAGCCGTCAATCAGGTCGTCGTGGACGAGGGTGGCGGTGTGCAGCAATTCGACTGCCGCGCTGAAGGTGACCACCCGCTCCAGGGTTGCCCCAAGCATGTTTCCGACGAGCAGGCTGAGGGTGGGGCGGACGCGCTTTCCGCCCGCGGCAAGCAGGTGTTCCAGCGCGGCGCGCAGGTCGGCATGTCCATCGTCCGCCTGGCTCCGCATTCGTTCTTCGACAAGTTTGATTTTTTCCTGTACGGGTGAAAAGAAAGTAACTGCGCTCAAGTCAATCTCCCCATGCAAAAAGACGCGCCGCGTTGGCTGTGGTAAGGGCGGCTATCTCTGCAGGGCTTTTGGAATGGATTTCTGCTATTTTATCAGCAATATGCAGGACGTAGGCAGGTTCGTTTCTTTTACCCCGATGGGGGACGGGCGCGAGGAAGGGCGCATCGGTCTCGATGAGAATTTTTTCAAGCGGCAGTTGGCGGATGATTTCGCGCTTTTTGTCGGCGTTTTTGTAGGTGACGGGACCCGTGACGCCGATGTAGAAATTCAACGCCAGCGCCTTTTGCGCGGTTTCGAGGTCGCCGTTGAAGGAGTGCAACACCCCAGGGCGGCTGGGCAATCTGCTTTGCCACTCCGCCAAAATTTCCAGCAGGTCGCGCGAAGCCGCGCCCGTCCACTCGTCGTTTTCCTCGCGCATGTGAATCACGACGGGCTTGCCCGCCTCCGCCGCAAATTGCAATTGCCGCCGCAGCGTCTCGCGTTGGAAGGCGCGTTTGTCCGCCTCCTTCACCCAGTAATAATCCAAGCCAATTTCGCCGATGGCAACCACTTTGGGATGTTTCGCCAAATCCTTCACCTGTTGAAATGCGGATTCAGAGAACTTGTCCAAGTCTGTGGGATGAAACCCCACCGCCGCCCACACGCTGGGAGTTGATTCTGCCAACCGAACCGCCGCCACGCTGGAAGTTTGGTCAAGCCCTGGGACGAGAACCCGAACCAACCCCGCGTCTGTGGCGCGCTGAATGACCTCCGCGCGGTCAGCGTCGAATTTGTTGTAATCGAGATGGCAATGGGTGTCGGTGAGTTGCATGGTAAAAAATGCCGCCTATTTTATGGCGGCGGTTTTCCTTGTAGATTTTCTTGCGACCTTGTATTTTGCCTTCGGCTCGGCGAGTTGTTTTTGCGGCACAAGGGTAATCAGTGTCCGCAGCGCGTTGTTTACGCTCTCGGAATCGGGGAAGTAGGCGGCAACATCCGCGTCGAGGGTGATGACTTTTTGCAGGGAACTGTAGTAGCGCTTTGTGACCGTGCCATCCTCGTTTTCAATGTGAACAGCGTAGCCCTTTTGTCTGGCTTGGTAGTATTTGCCTTGTATGGGCTTTTGCCCCTTGAAATCATACTCAGGCAACATGCCGTCGTCATAATCCTTTGGGTCAATGGTTTTTGTTTTCTTCATATTCTGAGTGAAGTTCATCCGCGTAGGTAATAAGAAATGGGTCATCGAAAATTGTTTCGCTTTCTTCAAAACTGACTTTGTGCTTTGCCAGATTGATTGCCGCTTTGCGGTTGTCCCATTTGAAAATGTAATTCATTTCCATTCCCTACTGGTATTCCTGCGCCAGCGCGGGCGCCTGATCGCGCAGGGTTTGCATGAATTTCTGTAAGCGGGTTTTGTTCGCCATGCCGTCATTATACAATAGCGAGCCAACAAAAAAGGTTGCAGGTTGAAACGTTCAAACGTTCCAACCTGCCAACCTGCCAACCTGAAAACAGTTATTTGATTCCCGCCACCTTCAAGCCGTCTTCCAAAATCGCCTTGACCTTGTCTTGGTGACGAGTCTCGGTGTACACGCGCAGGATGGGTTCGGTGCCAGAGAAGCGGATCAACATCCAGCCGCCGTCTTCGAGTTTGAACTGGAAACCGTCCACGGTGACGAGGTCAACAACCTTCAACCCGCCGAGGGTCTTGGGGTTGTTGTCGCGGATGATTTGTTTGCGGGCTTCGTGGTCGCCGCTGAACGGGCTATCCACGCGGTCGTAGAAATACTCGCCGCCGACTTTGGCAAACAAATCCTTGAGCAGTTCGGTGGGTTTCTTGCCCGTCTTGACCATGAAGTCGAGCATGTACAAGCCCGCCAGAATGCCGTCGCGTTCGGGCACGTTGCCGCGGAAGGCGTAGCCGCCGCTTTCCTCGCCGCCGATCAGGGCGTTGGTTTCGGTCATCTTCGGCGCAACGTATTTGAATCCCACGCCCGTCTCATGCACGGGGACACCGTAAATTTCGCCTAGCTTGTTCAACATGCCCGTCGTTGAGAGCGTCTTGACGATGTCGCCGCGTTCGCCGCGAATTTCGAGCATGTAGTAAGCGATTAGGGCAAATGCGCGGAGTTGGTTGATGAACTCGCCGTTTTCGTCGCCGAGTCCGCAGCGGTCAGCATCGCCGTCGGTGATGAGCAGCACGTCGGCTTTGTTGTCCACCGTCGCTTTCAATCCCACATCGATGTTCGGACGGATGGGTTCGGGACGTTTCATCTCCGGGAAGGACGGGTTGCGGGTGTTGTGAATCTCGATGATTTTGGTCTTGCCGCCCGCAAGCAGTCGGGTAAACCAGCCCGCGCCATTGCCCCACATCGCGTCCACCATCACGGTCAGCCCTGCGTCTTTGATGGGTTGCAGGTCAATCAACCCGTCGCGGGTCAGGTGTTCGATGTACGGCGTCGCCGCGTCGAATTTGACGATGCTTCCTTCCTGGACTCCAACGTTGAACGTTAAACGTTTAACGTTGGCAATATCGTCGGGGATCGACGCTTCGATTTGATTCAACCCTTCGGGGTCAATCGCGCCGCCCGTCTCGTTGCGGACTTTGAATCCGTTGTCGGTGGGGGGGTTGTGACTGGCGGTGATGTTGACCGCGCCCGCGGCTTTTTTATCCACCACCGCGTAGGCGATGACGGGGGTGGGCGTGGCGCCGTCGGTCAGGTAAACCTTCAGCCCGTTGCCCGCCAAAACTTCGGCGACGGCGGCGGCAAAATGCTCGCTGCCGAAGCGCATATCGTGACCGACGATGACCCATTGTCCCTGTTTGCCCTGTGCGAGCATGTACGAAGCAAAGCCCTGAGCGCAGCGGCGGACATTGTCGAAGGTGTAATCTTCTGCAATGACTCCGCGCCATCCGTCTGTGCCGAATTTGATTTTATGTGCCATTGAATTTTTTTCTCCTGGTTGAGATGTCAAAATTATAATTGAGTTAGAGAACGCTTTTTGCGCGTTTTATCATTTTTGCAACCTGCTCATTTGCATGGATAACGCTCAGGTTGATGTGGGGGTGTTCGTTTTGAAAGACCCTGAAAATCTCGTCTGAGAAAGCCTGCCCAATGCTTTCCACATCTTGAAAATCCAAAACGATTTCCTTGAACCTGTCGAAGCGGGTCAGCAGTCTTTTTGCCTGTGAGCGCGAAATGAGGTTTTCTTCCCCATATTGCGCCAGGAATACGGGGACATTGGTTTTTGTAAACCCAAAATCATCGTCCGAGTAATAATCGAAAACTTTCTTTGTGGTTCTGGACGCGATTAATCCGATCTTCATGTAAATTTTTGTGCCGTTTATCGTGTCTGTTTTGTTTTCAATCAGCCAGTCGCTGCCTTCGATATTCTCAGGCTTGCTAAAGTGGGCAAAATGCAGGTTGCCGGAAGTAATCGAAAACTCGTCAAATATGCGCGACGAAAAGAAAATTCCCTCCCCTGTGTGCCGTTTTGGGTCTGTGGTTATTTTCCCTTTGGAAAGTTCGAGTATGGCGTGAAGGATGTCGTGCAAGCCAAATTCTTTTTGAATTTTGTTGAAGATACCCATGCCGTCGTCTGCGACCGTGAGTTGAATGTCTTTCAGCCCGCGTTCGACCGTGATTTTTACCCGTTGACCATTGGAGTGGTCAATTGCATTGTTCAGCATTTCGGTAAAGCCGTAATAGCAAATTCTGTTTATGTTATCTGGCGCGTCCTTCAGCAAAGGCGAAACCCTTTCTCGCCAGACGATATCTTCTTCCAGGTTTTCGAGCGGCAGTTCAAGCGATAAAACTGCAATTGGTTTGAGCGAATAGGCTCTATCTCTCGTGTTTCCTGTGACCGCCAATTGATTTTCTTCTATCAACTTGTTGATGTGCTTTAAAACTGCCTGACGCGAAACGGAAAACTTCACGGCGGTTAAAGCCGTGATGTCTTTCGGATGTTTTTCAACGTTGGAAATGATGAAATTTTGGATGTCGTCTTTTTGTCTTGCCTTCATGTCTACAATCCTTGAAATTGTCAACCTTTTTGGGGTGGATTGTAAACTTTTTGGACACTATTGTCAACCAATTACGGCGTCGCCGTCGGCTCAGGCGTTGCTGTCGCAGGCGTTTCCCCGCTCACCAACATCTGCCATGCGATTTCCAAATCGCCTGCCGCGACGACGGGGAAGGCGGGCAGGTTGCCCAGAACCATGTCCAGCCGTTTGATGGCTTCGGCGTTGGCGGGGTCGTCCAACTCGGCAAGCGCCTCACGCGCCGCGCTCACATCCTGCCGCGCCAGCCCAAAATTACTTTGCGCCAGATATAGCCTTGCGCGTCCCAGCATGTCCAGCGCGCGGGCGAACATCACTTCCTGCTTCAATTGCGCCAATGTCTCGTCCTGGCTGGTTTGGATTTGCGCTTCGAGCCCCGCCTGAATTTCGTCTAGTTTCGTCAACGAAGCCGAATGCGCCGCGATGGATTTTTCCAACTCAGCCACCGAAGTTTCCAGCCCATCCACGCGGCTGTTGGTTTCATCCAGTTGGGCTTGCAGAGTCTTCACCTCGGCTCGCACATCTTTGATGTCCGCGCTGTTTTTTTCGATGGGCACAATCACCTTCTGATTGACGTAGGGCAAGCCGTAGTAAAACGCCGCGCCAACTCCGCCGATGACGATGGCAAGCGCAATCAGCCGAAACAGGGCGCGGATGAAGACCAGAAACGCCTTTCCCAAGCGAGTGAAGAAGGAGTCCTCTTTTGGAGAATCCTGCGCGGGCTGACTCTTCTCGATGGGCGCGGGCGATTCCTCCACCTGAATCATGGCTCGGCTTTCTGATGGCTTTTCCCCCGCCTCGAAGTTGGATTGTAGCCGCGCCAGCAGGTTCTTTCCCATGCCATGCACTTTCAGGCAATCATCCACCTCGTCGAAGGGACGCGCCGCGATAATGTTGCCCGCAATCACCCGCGAAATACCTTGCGTCTGGGTCAGAGATTCGAGTTCGGCTGTGTTCAAATAATTGAGAAAATCGCTCATGGGTTCACCCGTTTTTCCATATCTTTATTTTTGTCACCGTTTTTCTTGAACTATTTTAACCCGTTTTGAACTGCTTTCATTTCCTGCCCCCAAACAACACCCACAACAACGTCGCGCCTGCGGCTCCAAGTAAACCCGCCCCCAGTTGACCGTTCCCCGCGTTCAATGACATCACCCCGCTGACAAGCAGCGCGGCGAAGATCACCCCGCCTGTCAATTTATCCACCGAGCGACCCAAGGCGCGGACTTCTCGACTCACCTGCGGAGATTGAACCGTTAATCCGCCCGATTCCACTTGAGCCAGAACGCGGCTCGCCTGCGACGGCAGCGCGACAAAAGCCTGCGCCACATCCCCCGCCTGTTTCAAAACATTATCCAAATTAAACGCAGACGAAGCCTCCTCCTCGACCAGTTTGGTCGCGTAGGGCGCAAGTTGCCGCCACAAATTGAAGTTTGAGTCCAAGCCCGTACACATGCCCGAAAGGATTGCCAGCGTCCGCGCCAACATCAGCAAATCGTTGGGGATTTGGAAGGGCGTCTCCACCATCACGTCGCGCACGCGATGACCGATCTCATGCACGTCATCGGGCTTCACATTCCGCAACTCGCTCATCGACATGCCCCAGAAGCGGTCGAACACCGCCGCCGAAGCCTGCTCCAGCGCCTGCGTATTTGCGCCCGGGAGCAGGAATCCCAACTCTTTGTATGATCGAATCAACCGCGCCGCGTCACGGGTGCCGACGGCAATCACCGTCTCACGCAAAGCCTTGCGGAGATTCTCGGGGACATGCCCCACCATGCCAAAGTCCACGAAAGTCAACTGCCAGCGGGGAGACTTACGCTTGCTGCCTTTCGCGGCTGGCAAAGGCGTGACGAACAAATTCCCAGGGTGCGGGTCGGCATGAAAAAATCCGTCTTGAAAAATCTGTTCGAGATAAACATCCAGCAATTTTCGCGCCACTTCGCCACGGTCGATGCCTGCGGCGGTGATGGCGTCGTAGTCCGTGATTTTGATGGCAAAGACATCTTCCAACGTCAGCACGCGCAGGGTGGATAAATGACGCGCCACGCGAGGCACGTTTACCATTTTGTCGCCCTTGAAATTCTCGAAGAAAGTTTCGGCGTTGTCGGCTTCTTTTGTGTAATCGATCTCCTCGTACACCGTCGCTGAAAACTCGTGCAGCAGGGCAGGCACGTCGGCATGTTCGCGGATGGGACGATAGTACATCAGCCACTTCCCCACCCGCTTCAAGGCGGAGAGGTCGATGTCGACGATGGCGGCGATATGCGGACGTTGGACTTTGACGACGACGTTGACGAAATCCAAATCCTCGTCCACCCGCACGCTGCGCGTGGCTCTATGAACCTGACCAAGGGACGCCGCCGCAAGCGGGTTCTCATCGAACCACTCGAATTTTTCCGTCAGCGGAGCGCCGAGTTCCTGCTCTGCCAATTGACGGATGTCGGCAAAGGTTTCCGCGGGAACTTCATCCTGCAAGTCGGCGAGCGTGTCAGTGATTTCAGGCGGGAGAATGTCGAGCCGCGAGGAAAGGAATTGCCCGACCTTGATCATCACGCCGCCCATGTGTAGCGCCAGCGCGCGGAAGCGTTGCGCGTCTCTGCGGAAGCGTTCGGGGCGCGTACGCTTTACAAGCTGACGAAACCCGATCTTGCGCAGAATCAATTCCCAATAAATAAAGCGGACGATCACGCCCGCAAAGAAAATCAAAATGCGGAGATACCGTCCGCGTAGATATGTTTTTTTCATGAAACGAACCTTGTCAATTTGGCTGTGACCACTGGCGGAAGATTTCCCCGTCTGCAATGTGAATTTTTCGGTCTTCGATTTTGATTGCGCCGCTGCGCTCCAACTCCTTGAGCGAACGTGATACCACTTCGCGCACCGTGCCAAGCCGCGCTGCGAGTTGTTCTTGAGTCCAGTGCGGCGTGGCTTTTTCCTCGGTCATCTCCGCAATCAACCGCGCCAGGCGGTGCGTGACCTGATAGAAAGCCATCTCGCTGACTTTGTACACCATGCCGCGCAACATCCGCCCGAAGTTTGCCAGCACCTTTTGCGCGAACTGCGGATGAGTCACAATCAGCCCGCGCAACAACTCGGCGTCGATCACCCACACAGAGCAGTCTTCCAGCGCTTCCACGTTGGTGGGGTTGGGAGCGCCGTCAAAGGCGGGGACTTCAGCAAAGGTATCGCCTTCCTGCAAAATACGGACGATGTACTGCCGTCCCTGTGGAGAGAGACGGAAAATCTTGGCGCTGCCTTGACTGACGATGTACAAACCCTCGCAGGGATCGCCCTCCCAAAACAAAACATCTCCGCGCTGATATTCGCACAAGCGCATATGCGCGGAAATTTCCTTCAACATCGCTTCGGGCAGGTCGTCGAAGTATTCATTTCCACGCAGGGTGGCAAGACGTTCTTTTGTGCTGGTTTCGATTGGTTTCATGGTTTTTGTTGCGAGATACGAGTTACGAGGTATAAGTTGCGAGGTTCAATGATTGGCTCATTGCCCCGTTACTCATCACTTATTACTCATTACTCATTCACACCTCTCCCAACAAGACTCGATCCGTTCCACGATTGATTTCCCACGGATAGACGATGCGGGCGTCGGTGACAGCGGCGTAATAATCGGGACGGGCATTGCCAAACAGGTTGCGATACGGGTTGAAGTGCAGCACGCAGGTTTCGGGGAATCCGCCCGCCGCAGAGACGCGATTCTTCACAGAAGTAATCGTCCGCCCCGAACCCCAAACATCGTCCACGATCAGGGTCGGGCGTCCGCGCAATTTATCGTCGGCGGGGAATTGGATGAACTCGGGCCAGACCATCAGGCTGGACTTTTCCGTCTTCGATTGGGCAGGGAAATCCACAGCGGCGGTCAGGATGTGAGTGATGTCCATCGCTTCGGCAAGCAGCCCGCCGGGGATGATTCCGCCGCGGGTGATCATCACCATCGCGGTGAACTCACGCTTGAACTGCGGCAGGAGATAGTCGATCAACTTGTCGATCTCCTGCCAGGTGATCATTTCGCGTCGGGGTTCAGGTTGCATGGATTACGCCAGCGCCGCAGCCAGTGGAGCGGGAGCCTTGACCTGCACAGAACTGCCCTGTTCCCGCGCGGTTTCCACTTGACGCGCCCAGATGTAAAGGCAGGTGTGATACGCCGTGTTGGTGTAGGAACTGAACACGCTCGCCACCATCACGAAGGCAAAGAAGATCAACGCGCCGATGACAATGCCCGTAATCGAAATTGCCGCATTGCCGCCAGAGATGTAGGCGAGTCCGCCGCCGACGGCGAAGGCAATGCCAAAGCCAATCGCGCCGAAGACGAAGCCAATCAGCCCCGTCACCGCGCGCACGCCCACCGTGCTGATTCCCACCAGCAAAAGATTTTGTTTAGTGATGTTCCAAACGCGCTGCATTCCATCTTTGAGGTTCAAGTCATCGATGACCATTGCGGGCAAAACCAAATATGAGGCTTCCGTCCACAGGGTTTCGAGCAGGCTGGTCGCCGAGCGGGCAAGGTTTGCAACCATGCTGTTCTTTTTGTTGCGCTGCGCCATGCTCTTGAGCATGTTCACCGCCGTCGAAGCCGCCGCCAGGGTCAGGATGTCGAAGAAGTCACGGCGTACGATTGCCCATGCTTCCTCCATTTTTCCGTCACCTTCCGCGAGGTAACCGTAGATCAGGTACACGGTCATGGCAGAAAAGACATACGTCACCACGAACTGCACAAAGACCAGAAGTCCGCCCATGATGAACATGATAAATCCGCCAATGCCTTCGGTGCCAAAAATAAAATAACCAATCGCCAGCGGGATGATTCCAAGCACCGACACAATTCCGCCCGCAATGAGGGCATAGATCGAAGGCTTGAGCAGGTCTTTATCTTTGAAAGCCATTTCCCAGGCTTGCTTGAGAAACGACCAGCCGCGCGAAAAACTTTGCATAGGTCACACTCCTTTTAATGAGAACGTCCTTCGACTTCGCTCAGGACGAATCAGATTATAGCAAACTTATCGGGTCAACTTCAATCCGCCAATCCCGTAGTTTCAAATCTTGCAGCAGCGAAACGGGATCGGGCGAACGCAGGATGATTTGCCAGCGATAAATGCCGTCAGCTTTGGAAAAGAAGGATGGGACGGGACCGATCAACTCGGTCTGGTGACGTTTCTCCGCCGCGATTCTTTCCCGCAGTCTGGTCGCTGTTTTCTGGGATTCTTCCTCCGCCTTGAGCGGGTCGGCGTGACGATATTCCAGCCGCACGAGTCTCGCGTAGGGCGGATACCCCAACTGACGGCGATACTCCAACTCGCGCTCGTAAAAGCCGTTCACGTCATGCCCCGCCGCAAATTGAATGGCGTAATGTTCGGGCATGAAGGTTTGCAAAACTACCTTGCCGCCCAACGAGGAGCGTCCTGCCCGCCCCGCCACCTGAGTCAACGTTTGAAAGACTCGCTCGCTGGCAAACGGGTCGGGCAGATTTAAACCCACGTCCGCCAGCACAATTCCGACCAAAGTCACCAGCGGCAGGTCAAGTCCCTTGGCAAGCATTTGAGTCCCCACCATCACGTCGGCTTGATGATTGGCGAAATGCGTCAGGATGATTTCGTGCGCGTCCTTTTGCCGCGTGGTATCCCAGTCCCAGCGCAAGGTGCGGACGTTGGGAAACATGGCTTGCACATCCGTTTCCACTTTCTCGCTTCCCAATCCATACACACGGATATTCTTTCCGCCGCAAGCAGGACAGGTCTGCGGGAGTTTGCGGGTGTAGTTGCAGTGATGGCAAAGCAAGGTTGAAGGTTGAACGTTTAACGTTAAACGTTCAACGTGTTGCGTCAATGGCGTTTCGCAGTTGGGACATTTCAGCACCAGCCCGCAGTCACGACAAAAGATGTAGGTGGCTGTTCCGCGTCGGTTGAGGAAGAGGATGGCTTGCTCGCCGCGTGAGATGGTCTCCGCGAGAGACTCCGTCAGCGTGCGTGAGAAGATTCCGCGATTGCCGTTTTTGAGTTCCTCGCGCATGTCCACGACTTGCACAGGCGGCAAACCCGTTTCGACAATACGGCGCGGTAATTCCAACTTGGTCAGTTGTCCGCTTTCGGCTTGAAATCTTTGTTCAATGGTTGGCGTGGCGGAACCCAGCACGCAGACCGCTCCGCACAGACGGGCATACTCCTGCGCGGCGGCGACGGCGTGATAATACGGCGGCTCCGATTGAAAAAATGAGGAATCATGGCACTCGTCCACGACGATCAAACCGACATCGGGCAGCGGCGAAAACAATGCCGAACGCGCGCCGATGATAACCTTGAGTTTTCCCGAACGCGCCCGCCGCCACGTGTCATACCGCTCCCCTTCTGAAAGTTTCGAGTGAACAAGTCCCACCTGCCCCGGGAATCGCGAAAGGAATCGCCGCACGGCTTGCGGGGTCAGCGCAATTTCTGGCACGAGGATGATCACCTGCTTCCCACACTTGATGGTCTCTTCGGCGGCGCGGAGATAGATTTCGGTTTTGCCAGAGCCGGTGACACCATAAAGGATGAAAGATAAAGGATGAAGGATGAATGGCTGAGTCAGCGCATGATTAATCTTTTCGAGAGCAAATTCTTGTTCGGGGGTAAGTTCAAAGGCTTGTGTACCTGTTTCCGTGTTTACCTGCCTACCAGCTCTCTCAAGCGAATCACGAAACACCTCGTTCTCGAACAGGCGGATCAAGCCGCGCTCTTCGAGTTCCTGCAAGTCGGCGAGGTTGCAGCCTGTTTCGGCATAGACCCACGAAAGGTTGATGGCGTCGGGTTGCTGGATTAAGAACCGCAATGCAGCCTGACGCCGCGCGAGAGTTTGCTTCGTGCCGAGGGAGTCCATCGCCGCTTCGGCTTCTTCGGGCGGGACAGAGAGTTGGGCAACGCGCAAGTATTTTGGTCGCACGCGGGGAGCGGGCAAAACATGCTTCGCGGAGAGCACTCCCTTTTTGACCAGAACCTGAGCGGTCTTGCGCCATTCTATTTTTGAGAAATGGGAATCGATTTGTCGTCCGCGCAACGCGCCGCGCTCTTTCAATAAATTGATCAATCGCTTTTGAACAGGCAAATCACCCACTGATGACTGATCACTAATTACTGAATACTGAACGTCCGCCTGTTGACTCAACCCCGTCGGCAGCATGAGGCTGATGATGGAAGCGAGAGGATTCAGTGTGGAGTCCGCCATCCGCATGGCAAGACCAAGCTGGGGCGGAGTCAAAACAGGAGCTGGATCGAGCAGGTCGAGGATCGATTTTGGATTCGCCACCGAGGGAGAATCAAGCAATTCGATGATAATCCCCTGAACGGTTTGATTCCCAAATGGCACGGTAACCAAACATCCCGCCTGAATTTGCGGTGCAAGTTCGGCGGGAATGGAATAATCGAAAAGGTCGGAGATTGCAGAAACGTTAACAGCAACACGGGCAAACATGAGACGATTATAATGGCGATACTTGAAAACGGAGGCTGACATGGTTATGACGATACTGGTAATTGGCGCAATCGTGATTTTGATTACAGTGGGAGTGCTGGCGCTGGTCTTTATGAAATCGAACCAGGTTCAATTGACCGGCAAGACGGAAGATAAGCCCGAATGGATGAGTTCGACCCCGCCCGTTGAATCGGTGGCAGCAAGCCGCGCTGACGACGAAGGCACGACGCTCTACGACCACGACGCGGGAGAAAGACTCGCCGCGCCCTTTGCCGAGCAAATCGAGGACATCCTGCGCGCTAAACTGGACAGCGATCCGTTCAATAAATTCGAGATCGATTTTGGGACAGGGAAAGACGGCTCGCTGGAAATCTGGGTCAATGGGAAGATGTATCCCAGCATGGAAGAGCTTCCCGATGAGGGGTTGAAGAAGGCTTTCCGTGAGGCTGTTGAGAAGTGGGAAGAGAGCAAGTGAGAAGTAATAAGTAAAAAGTAACGAGTAATAAGTTGGAAGTAAAAGGTGACGGTGATTCGCCATGCGAGCGAGACCGTCACCTTTTCGTTTGAGTGGGAAGTAGGCTAAGCTTTAAACACCACAGCCGCGCCGTAGCCGACGACGGATGAATGATCTCCTGTGACATCGCCTGAGGTGGCGTATTTCAGGGTTTGAACTTTGTTTGCGCCGAGGTCACGCGCAGCCCAGAGCATGGCGGCGACGGCAGCATGTCCGCAGGCAAAGGCTTTGCCTGTGTGTTCGGCTTCAAAAATGGATTCGGGGTCGAAGGACTCGAAGCGCCTGAGCATTTCCGAATCGAGAATGCCTGCGGTGCGCTGGTCGTAAAAATGGGAGAGGTCGGTGGAGGCGACGAGGAGGGCGTTTTTGTTTTCGAAAACCTGCGCGAGAGCATGACCCAGTTGCCGTGCCGTGTCAGCTTCCTGCACGCGGACCATGATCGGCAGGAGTTTGAATCCGTTTTTGAGGACGCGTTGTAAAAAGGGGAGTTCGATTTCGAGCGAGTGTTCGCGGTCATTGGCAATCGCCATAATCGGAATGTCGAGATTGGATTGCAACTCTGCCAGCGCAGATTTGTCCACCTCGATGTTGCCCAGTGGAGTCGCGTAGGCGTCATGTTTGGTCGTTATCAGCGGGTACGGTGCGAGGTTGTGAAATGGCGAGAGAACGGCAACCAGGTCGGGGGTCAGGTCGCGGACGGCGGCGAAGGCATGAGCGGCAACCCCGCCCGAATAGACATGTCCCGCATGGGGGGCAATGACGGCGATCACTTTGCCCTTGATTTCGGGAAGTTGGGCGGCGTTCAGGTATTCGTCCACGCTAGCGGCGAGTTTTTTCGGGTTGCCGTCGTACCATGTGCCTGCAATTGGGGAGGGACGAAGGTCAAGCATGAAAATATTGTAGCATGAAAAGAGGCTGGAGTTTTCCAGCCTCTTTTCGTAAATCAAGAGCAATTACGGTTCGCTGATCGTCACCCAGTCATATTCGACCTTGATGGGGAGTTGGTTGAAGGATGAAACCGAGATGCCGATCTTGCCGTCACGCAGCACGTGTTGATTGTCTTCGTAGACGCGGGTTTCGATTCCGTTGATGTACAGGCTGAGTTTTCGATCATTGCAGATAATCTTGTAGATATTTACGTCCTTGCCGGCTTTGATTTTGGTCGAGCCGCCATCGGCAAGGCGGGCATAACCGATGTTGCCGCTTGCATCCACAAAACCGTACATGATGTTGTACAGCCCGCTGTTGGCGATGTTGAATTCGTACCAGCCTTCATCGCTGTAACGACAAACGAGGCTGATGGCGTTATCGTTCATGCCGCGATTTTCCACGCGGGCTTCGATAGCCACATTGTCGTATTCGAACGGTTCATAGAACAGGTAAGTGTAAAGGTATTTGGTGCTGAAATCGAAGACCAGCCGGCTGTCTTCGACTTCGAGGCTCAACCCGTTTTCATTGGTCTCTTTCGAGCCGTACACATCATTCCGCGACCAATTCCCGATCTCAGTATCGAACTCTTCGGTAAAGTATTGCTCGGCAGATGATTGTTCCACAGGCGGCTCGGTGGCTGCGGGCTCTTCGACTGAAGGCGGCTCGGTTGCCTCCGCCGCAGGCGGCGCTTCATTAACAACGACTGGGGGCGCTTCGGTGGCGTCAGTGCCTGTCAGCACGTTACAAGCCAGCCCCACAGTCAACAACAAAGCGACAAAGGCAAATAACTTAAAATACTGTGACTTCATGATCTTCTCTCCTTTTTAGTTGTTGGTCTAATCACAAGCATACACCAAAAGAAAATAAATAAAAAGAGACATGGGTCATATTGACAAAAATCTGCAATAAATTTAGCAGACATCGGAAACCTGCAAGGTTTCCGATGTCTGCTTTTCAATGCTCCAGCACCTGCTGGGTCGCGCGGAAAGCCAGCGGAGGCAGGGCATCGCGCGGGAACCATTCCGCCGCGTCGGCATCGTCGGCTGGGACAAGTTCGCCGCCTGCCACTTCGGCATGATACACGATGACAAAGTCCGCGCCGCGCTCGTGTTCCCTGCCGGGGATGATTTCCATCACGCAGGTCACGCGCACGCGCAAGCCCGTCTCTTCCAGGCATTCGCGCGCCGCCGCTTCGGCGGGGTCTTCGCCGCCGTTGACAAAACCCGCAGGCAAAGTCCACATGCCGCGGAAAGGCTCGTTCACGCGCCGCACCAGCAAAACGCGCCCGTCATTTTCCACCAGGACTGCCGCCGCCACCTTCGGGTCTTGAAAATAAATCCAGTTACATTGCGGGCAGACGGGACGCACCTCGCCAAAGGATTGAATGCGCTCCACCTTCGTCCCACAGCGTGGGCAAAATTTTATGATGTCATCTCTTGCCATCGGCTACTTCCATTTTTGGGATGCAGAACGGCGCAACAGGAAGGCGGTCAAGCCGCTCAAGATTCCTGCTGCCAGCAAAATCATTTGCCAGATGAACGGGATTGGCGGTTGAGATTGAGTACGGGACTGAGTCTCCAGCGGGGCGGCGGCTGACGGTTGACTCAATGCTGGGGGCTGATCCAGCAATTCGGACGGCGTTGCCATCCCTTTGGCGGTCGGTAATTCCGTCGCGACTGAATCCGCTGTCAGCGTGGGTTGGGGCATCATCTCCGCAGCGGGAGCGGCAAGCGGGGCTTCGGTTGCAGGCAGCGCCTCCATCAATGCGGGCGCGGCAGGTCCGCCGCCGTATCCACCTCCCCAGCCGGTGTTGATCGGTCCGACGTAGCTTAATCGCGGCGTGACCAGGTTCACGGCGAAGGTCAGGGTCAATAAGATGGTCGCAAAAGCGGTCGAGAGGCGGAAGAAGGAATAGGAACGCGGCAGGGGCGGTTTGAGTCCCACCATCTGACGGGTGAGGGTAAAGTTGCGGGGAGCCTTGCGCGACGGCAGTTTGCGAAGAATGCCCCGCGCGGCGCGAAGGTCATTGAACGCAGAAGCCAGTTCGGGGTCGGTGGCGAGGCGGGCTTCGAGACGCGCAGAGTCGGCGGGGCTGAGTTGCCCATCCAAAAAGGAAGAGAGTCGTTCGATATCGCGGAAATTTTTCATGAGTTGCTTTCCCCTTCTAAACGAAAAGTCGAAGGCAAAAGTTCCTCGAAGCCGCGCAAACACTCGCGCAGCCGCAAACGCGCGCGCGCCAGACGGCTCTTGATGGTTCCAAGCGGAACGCGGGCGGCGGCTGCCACTTCGGTATAGTCCATGCCTTGAACGTCGGCAAGCACCACCGCTGTGCGAAATTCTGACGGAAGCATGTCGAGACAATGCTGGATGGCGTGTTCGAGTTCGTCGGCTTCGAATTGTTGGTCGGGGGTCAGGTTGGGGTCTGCCAGCCAGCGCGGAGAATCGACCTCCTCGCCGTCGTGGGTTTCGGGTTCGAGCGGCGTGGTGGGGCGTCGCTTCTGGCGGCGGAGTTCATCGTAGCAGGCGTTGGTCACCGTCCGCATCAGCCAGGCTTTGAAAGATCCGCCGCGAAAGGTATGGATGCTGCGGAAGGCTGAGATGAAGGCTTCCTGTGCTGCATCTTCGGCAAGGTCTTCGTCGCCTAAAATGCGGAGCGCCGTGTTGAAGACCGTATCCTGATAATGCAGGACTAGGGTGTTGAATGCATCAAGATCGCCGCGCTGTGCGGTTTGAATGAGGGCTGGCTCGTCCATAGAATGTTATTGTACCTGTTTCTCGTGGCGCTCACAAAACCCGTTCTTCGTGCTGAAAAAGATGGATTAACGCGGCAGGGCTGATATTTTTACTGCGCTTCCGCTGCGGATGGATTCTACGGCGGCGAAGGTGGCTTTTGTCACACCGATAAGTTGGTCATACGGAATGGGCGGCTCCCCCCCGCCTCGGATTGATTCGGCAAAAGCAGCCATTTCCGCCTTCCAGCCTTTATCCTGCGCCCCGCTCTGGACGGTTTTCTTCCCGTCCTTGATCGTGGTCAGCGAGACATAATCGTCCAGCACGGCAACCATCCCTTCGCAGAAAACTTCGAGCCGCTCCTTGGGCATGGATTTATCGCCGTTGGCGAGATAGTCCACCACGCCGATGGAACCGTCGGGGAAAGTGAAAGTCATCGAGACGTTATCCTCGCGATACTTTCCTGCGTTGGGCAGCGCGTGCGCCGTCACGCTGACAGGGGGCGCGCCGACGAGAAATGTAATCAAGTCAATGAAGTGACAGGCTTCGCCGATGATCCGTCCGCCGCCGAGGGCTGGGTCTTGAGTCCAGTGGCTGGGGGGAATGTAGCCCGCGTTGATGCGGTAATGAGCATAGAGTTGCGAGTTACGAGTTACAAGTTGCGAGTAGATCGATTGAGCAAGCGGGGAGAAGCGGCGGTTGAAGCCAGTCATCAATAAGCAGTGATCAGTCTTTACCAACTGTTTGCTGATGACTGATAACTGATGACTATTTATCGCCAGCGGCTTCTCGACAAAGACATGCTTTCCTGCCTTGAGCGCCTTTACGACCAAATCGGCATGGGAGTCGTGGCGCGTGAGAATTGCCACTGCGTTAATCTTTGGGTCGTTGATGACTTCATCGTCGCTGGAAGTTGCGTATTGAAAACCGAACTTCTTTCCCGAATGCTGGGCGTGTAAACCACCTGACGAAGCAATGCCGACCAGTTCAAAGTCTTTGTTGTTTTTCAACACGGGCAGAAGCGTGGCGTTGGCATAAAGTCCCGCACCGAGAACGCCGAGAGTAACGAGTGACGAGGGACGAGTAATGAGGGGGAATACTACCTTGTTACTTGTTTCTTGTTTCTCGTCACTGTATTTCAGCACCACCCCCAAAAACGCCTCTTTCCTCTTCCCCGTGATGACCTCGTAAGCCTTGACCCCTTCTTCAATCGGAAAGCGGTGGCTGATGAGACTTTCGACCTTCAACTTTCGACTCGCCATCAAATCGACGACTGCCTGAAAATTTCGCCCCTCTGTCCAGCGGATGTAGCCGATGGGATAGTCATTGCCGCCTTCTTCGTAGTTCGAGTCGTAGCGACCAGGTCCATACGAGCGGGAGTTAATGAAAGAGATTTCTTTTTCGTAGTACAGCTTGCGCGGGAAATTCAAACCGACTGCGCCCGTTGCAACCACCTTTGCGCGGTCGCGGGCGATGACTCCAGCCAGTTCAACGGGGTCATTGGACGAAGTATCCGCGCAGATGATGACCGAGTCGAAGCCGCGATTGGAAGTAAAGGCTTGGGACGCTGACTCGGCTTGGGGTCGGGTGACAGCTTCCAGCCCAAGCGATTTGGCGAGTTGAATCCGCTTCGGGTCGAGATCGATGCCCAGGACGTTGCATCCCGCCGCAGCCGCGAATTGAATCGTCATCAAACCGAGAAGTCCCAAGCCGATGACCGCCACATTTTCGCCCAGTTGCGGTTCCGCGAGTCTAAATCCGTGCAGGGCAATCGCGCCGAGGGTGGTGAAGGCGGCGGATTCGAAATCCACATTTTTGGGGAGGGGAGTGAGCAGGTTGCGCGGCACGACGTTGTACTCAGCGTGCGTGGCATAGCCTCCGCCCGCGCACGCTACGCGCTGACCGACCTTGAATCCCTGCATGTTTTTGCCAAGCGCCACGATGGTTCCAGCAGATGAATAACCAAGCGCCATCGGTTGGTCGAGACGATTGAAGACCGCCTGCACGGTCGGCAGGATGCCTTCGCGTTTGGCTTTGTCGAGCGTCTGCTTGACGAGATCAGGGCGGGAACGCGCTTTGCCGAGATAACTTTTTTCAGCGAACTCGACGACCATACGTTCCGTGCCAGCCGAGACCAGGCTTGCGGATATTTTGACCAGCGCTTGTCCTTCGCGCGGCGTGGGAACGGGAATTTCTTCGACGACGGTTTGTCCGTTTTTGATGTGTTGGAGGAGTTGTTTCATGTTATTTTAGGTTGGTGGTCGAGTAGCCCGAATGCTCTTTGAGGGCGTACCGAGACCACGATTTATTTTTGCATCCACGCGGGATGTTTAGCGGCTACCTTTTTGTAGATGGGACAATCGGGCGTGTGCGCGCCGGGCAAATATCCCGTAGACATGAGAAACTCGTTGACGATTTCTCCGCCTGTGAAAACAAAAGTCTTCTTCAAGACCTGAACACAATAACTACGGCAAAGGGATAGTGTTATCAACGGATTTAATCCTGTGAGTATGTTGTTGGAAATTTCAGCCTGAATACCAAGCCGGGTTCTTAGTAATGACAACATTATAAATTGGACAATCAGGGGTATGAGCACCCGGCAAGTACCCGGTGCTCATCAGAAATTCTTTGACTATCTCTCCTCCTGTAAATATGAATGTGCGCTTAAATAGTTTAGTCCAGTTTTCCAGAGTTTGAGGATGATGGCTATCTAACCATCCTTTGAATGACCCATACTCATTACGCAAGGTCTGAATTCGCCGAGCATTTTCAATAGCTGCGTTAACCTTTAGACGATTTCGAATTATGCCAGCATCACTTAACAATCGGGCGCGATCTGTTTCATCATAGGATGCAATTTTATCAATATCGAACTGACTATATGCAACATGAAAGTTATCGGCTTTCTTCAATATCGTTATCCACGAAAGCCCAGCCTGGTTGATTTCCAAGAACAAGCGCTCAAATAATAAATTATCGTCTTGAAGGGGAAAGCCATATTGGGTCTCGTGATAAACCTTATTAAATGTATCTTCAGCGTGAGAATTGCAATAATCGCAGTAAGTAGTCATGAGACA
>Ga0172367_10003650_pt1 | contig 19686 bp, 19 predicted proteins | sample Lak10m_FD_114542 | JGI IMG/M metagenome (GOLD analysis project Ga0172367, IMG submission 114542) | Freshwater microbial communities from Kabuno Bay, South-Kivu, Congo - kab_022012_10m | ecosystem: Environmental > Aquatic > Freshwater > Lake | place: Democratic Republic of the Congo: South-Kivu...
ATGTTTACCCAAATGGCCGCTGCTCCTCAAGAAAAGGTAATATCCCCCCCTAGGGACAGTACTAGCGGTGTAATTGCCCAAGCAGTCAAGGCTTGGTTGCGAGATTGTCAAGCCGGAAGTGTGCGGCTTCAACTATTTTTGTTAATTTGATCCAACTTGGCACGCACCGCTTGGATATCCTGCCACATTAACCATTTAGGCTTACCTACTTCTTTAGAAGGGTTCCGCAGCAAGTAGGAGGGATGAAAAATTGGCATACATAAACGCCCTTCCCACTCTAGCCACTGACCCCGAATTTTAGTAATGCCTCGCTTATCGCCAATGATGCCTTTGACCGCAGTTGCACCTGTGAGTAAAAGTATTTTCGGGTCAACAAGGCGAATTTGTTCTAACAAGTAGGGTTTGCAAGCCGCCATTTCATCAGGGGTGGGGACTCGGTTATTTGGTGGACGACATTTATTGATGTTGGAAATGTACACATCATGTTCGGTACTCAGGTTTACAGATGCTAATATTTTCTCTAGTAACTGTCCTGATCTGCCTACAAATGGTAAACCAGTTTCATCTTCGGTTTGACCTGGGGCTTCGCCTATGACCATAACTGGTGCTTGAAGATTACCCCGCCCAACAACAGCATGAGTACGATTGTCTCCTAAAGCACAACGATGACACTGATGACAATGGTGCGCCAACTCAATGATGTTGTTGTAGGCTCCAGGTTCAATGGGAATTTTTGCGTCTGTGGGAATTAAATCTCGCTGGCGGGAGATAGGGTCATCAAAGAGGTTGAGTTGAATGTCGCTGCTCATGAAAACCGGGATTTAGGGGTTAGCACCAGATGTTTGATATCAATCATCTATGGCGCTATTGCTTACTGAGTTTTGATATTACCATTGTATCTATTGAAATAGCGATGGACTGAGTGCCAATTGTGATTGACAACTGACAAACTCAATATTATTGATATATTGATCAACCTTCGCGTTTTTCTTGCGATAATTTGCAAAGGGAACCCTTTGCCCTGTGACTGTTTCAAGGGAAATAGATGACGATTAAGCGGTTAATTTTATTTTTTTTCTTGACACCGATAGCAATATTGTTGTCAGTTTCGTCTTTGTTCGGTAGTTTGCAAGAGCCCCAGTTCCAAAGTCGTCTGGAACTGTATCAAACTAATATTGCTTTACAAGCACAAGCCTACAAGCCACAAGATAATGATGAAGATAATTTCTCGGCTGTTAAAACAGCAATAGTGGGAGACCAACCCCTAGAAACTGCCACACAGCAATATCAGCAGGCGCGTGAGTTAGTGAAAACTAATTTGGACAAAGCGCAAAAAAAACTTGCTCAATCTCAAACTATACCCTTACCCCCTAAACCTTTACCGAATGCTCCTCCTGAGACAAACCCTTCTCCTGAACAAAAGCAGAAAAATTTGCAGCAGTCCATAAAAGAACTGGAAAATTTACTAGCTGAGTTAGATTTACGTCTGGGAATTTTACAAGCAAAGCAAGGAAACACTGATGTAGCTATGAACATTTGGGGCGAATTAGAGCAACGACCCCAAATTAAACCCGAACTTCGGGAAACTGCGGCTGTGTTGATGGGAATATGGAGTGTTACTCCCCGACTCCTACCTAATGCCCAACAGCTGATTAACAAAAATTTAGACGGTTGGTTTAGCTCTACTTCTTTAATTGAATTGTACGAACTCCAACAACGACAAGAAGCTATATCAAAGCTTAAAGCCGAACAACAAGAAGCCGCTGGTGAAGCTGTGATGAAATTAGCCATAATTGCCACAATTCCCACCTTCACAGCATTAATTGGTTTTATCTTACTGGTTTTCTTAATTGGTCAGCGTTGGCTGAAAGGAAAAGCTGCTTTGTTGGCTCAAAATGCTGATTTGCCTTGGTCAACACCTTGGGGTGCAGAAGCGATTTTACAGGTTTTTGTGGTGGGATTTTTCTTTATGGGGCAAATTTTTGTGCCTGTCTTGATATTTCTCCTGCCAATCCCGCGCCCTATTGTGGATGTCCGACTTCAGGCTTTGTCTGTGTTAGTGAGCTATATCATGGTGGCATCAGGTGCGCTATTGGTGCTTTATTTATCAATCAAGCGCTTTTTTCCACTACCAGAAAACTGGTTTCGTTTCCGTTACCAAGGGGCATGGTTGTGGTGGGGATTGGGTGGTTATTGCGCCGCTTTACCCATAGTGGTGCTGGTGTCGTTAATTAATCAACAATTATGGCAGGGTCAAGGTGGTAGTAATCCTCTGTTACAACTAGCCCTAGAAGGTCAAGATACTGTGGCTTTGGCGATGTTTTTCTTTACAGCTGCAATTGCTGCCCCAATTTTTGAAGAATTGTTGTTTCGCGGCTTTTTATTGCCCTCTCTGACTCGTTATATATCTGTATGGGGAGCAATTATTTTGAGTAGTTTGTTGTTTGCCATCGCTCACCTGAGTTTATCAGAAATTCTGCCCCTGACAGCCCTAGGAATTGTTTTAGGAATAGTTTACACGCGATCGCGCAATCTGTTGGCTCCCATGTTGCTCCATAGTCTTTGGAATAGTGGAACTTTATTGAGTCTATTCATTTTGGGTAGTGGTAATTAATCAAACGTGATAACACGGTTGCCAATTGAAAAACTATTTGGTTTCATTTACATATGCAAATGCTATGTCAAGCATTAATATGCTGCTAGCAAACACCAGTGCAAAACACCACTGTACCTGTGAATAATTCTTTCCTGACTAGTTAGTGAGGAAACTGCATCTACAAATAACACAGGCAATTGCACCTAAAAAGTGCCTTAGTTGTGAGCAAGGCGTGTGTTATTTCCCATTACCACCGCTAAGTGCAAGATATAAATTAAGTGAAAATCTTTACAAAAAGTAACTAAATTTTTCCGTTTACAGTGCTGAAGAGTTAGTAAATAGCACAGTAACGCCAAAAATATCGGTAACACTTCGTCCGTATCATATTGTTAATTTACCCACTCATTGATCCTGGGGCTTAATCTTCCTAACCAAAAATTAAGGATATATTTACTAAATAAATATATCTTAAACTTGGAACTTCAACGATAATCGTGGTTTTATAGTCACCTTTAGAGGAGTAGAACTAATATGGCAAATTTCAATCCTAGTCAACCAACCAAACAACTTATTGCTGGTTACAGCGGGATTATTTTTGGAGGATTTGGAGTTCATAAATTTGTTTTAGGATATATCCCAGAAGGCTTTATTATCATCGTTATAGGTGTAGTTGGAGGTTTTTTCACCTATGGAATTACTTTGTTAATTATGCAAATTGTGGGTTTAATTGAAGGCATGATCTACTTAAATAAATCACCTGAAGAATTCGTTAATACCTACTTTGTGAATAAGCAAAGTTGGTTTTAGAACTTGTGCTTATTCACAATGATTTCTAAGTACATGCTGATAATTTATTTTGATGTATATGCTAACAATTAAAGGAAAGTATCTGACAAGGGTGATGTTGTTACTGTTAGGTGTGGGCTATTTCAGCGCTATGTCTAGTTTAGAAATCAACTATCTCTGGAAAAGTATAATTGCCATCATGCCCATACAAGTAGTATCTGTGATACATATAAGTTATCTTCGATGGAAACAAAATTAAGAATTAGCCATAAAGCACAATGGTTACTGCTATTTATGCCAATTTGAAAAAATTAATATCATTGACCTTCTGTCATATTTCCCAATTTCGCCTACGCTCAAAATAGAGACGCTTTTATTAAGACGTTGAACTTTCGTAGCGAACCCAACACTTGTCATGCAACTTGCCCCGAAAACTCAGCTTACTCCAGAACCAGCTCCTACTTGCGAGAAAATTATTCTTGATGTTGGGGGAATGAAATGTGCTGGATGTGTAAGCGCCGTAGAACGACAGCTAACCCAATATCCAGGAGTCAAAAACGCCTGGGTGAATCTGGCTACAGAACTAGCAGTGATAGAGATAGAAACTGGTGAAGTAGACCCAGAAGCACTAGCACAGCGATTGACATCAGCTGGATTTCCTTCTCAACCCCGTCAAGCTAGAGAAAAAGTAGCAGGGGAAGCTACTCTACAAAATCCCGAAGAACGAAAGCGCCGAGAAATGCGTTCTTCATTTCAGCAATTGAGTATTGCTGGAGTATTGCTGCTACTGTCAGTAATTGGACATTTTGGCAGCATGGGTGGTGAGATACTGCCAATATTAAACAACATCTGGTTTCATTGTGGATTGGCAACAGTTGCAATACTAATTCCCGGTAGCCCAATTTTAGTAGATGGCTGGCGGGGATGGCAACGAAATGCTCCTAACATGAATACCCTAGTAGGATTAGGAACACTGACAGCCTACACTGCTAGTTTAATAGCGCTACTGTTTCCTCAAATGGGTTGGGAATGTTTCTTTGACGAACCAGTGATGATGCTGGGTTTTATTCTTTTGGGTAGGACTTTAGAGCAACAAGCCAGAGGTCAAGCCTCAGCCGCTTTTAGAGAATTGCTGACACTGCAACCACAAGTAGCACGATTGATTCCCAACCCAGACCCGGAAAAATTAGGTCTTGGGTCAAATATTGTCGAGATTCCCGCAGAAAAAGTGCGTGTTGGTGAATGGTTACAGGTACTACCAGGAGATAAAATTCCTGTTGATGGAGAAGTTCGCTTTGGGCAAACCACAGTAAATGAGTCCATGCTCACCGGGGAAGCAGTAGCAGTAATTAAGCAGCCAGGAGATGTGGTAGCCGCAGGAACCCTCAACGAGTCAGGAGCCATTGCTATAGTCGCTACTCGTACTGGTGAAGATACTACTTTGGCACAAATTGTCACTTTAGTGGAAACCGCCCAAACCCGTAAAGCCCCAGTGCAAAAATTAGCCGACACAATAGCAGGTTATTTTACTTATGGTGTTTTGACAGCCTCTATGTTGACATTTGTGTTTTGGTTCTTTTTCGGTACTCACATCTGGAGTGATATCACCATCTCTAGTGGGATGGAAATGATGAACCATAGTCCTGGGGGTATGAATCGGGTTTATGGTCACTCTCCCCTGATGACTAGCTTAAAATTAGCGATCGCAGTTATGGTTGTGGCTTGTCCTTGTGCTTTGGGACTAGCTACACCAACAGCAATTTTGGTAGGAACTGCCATAGGTGCTGAACGAGGTTTGTTAATTAAAGGCGGTGATGTATTAGAAAGAGTACACCAGTTAGATATAGTTGTATTTGATAAAACAGGTACTCTGACTACTGGTCATCCCACCCTGACCGACTGTTTAACAATTGCAGAATTACCTGATGACAAACCTTATTCTCTTCTTCAACTAGCAGCAGCCGTAGAAAGTGGCACTTACCATCCTCTAGCCAAAGCAATCCAGCAAGCTGCACAAGAGCAAAATTTATCTATTCCCGATGCTGTGGATTTTCACACAGAAGCCGGATTGGGTGTGTCTGCCATTGTCGAGGGATTGCCGGTGCTTTTGGGTAATTGTACCTTTTTGACCAACCATGGAATTTTTGTCAGTGACGCCGCACAACAAATGACCCACCAGCTGGCAGAAGATGGAAAGACCGTAGTTGGCATAGCCGTCGGGGGAAATTTAGCCGGACTCATTGGTGTTCAAGATACCCTCAGACCCGATGCAAAAGCTACAGTCCATAAATTAGCTGAGATGGGTTTACGGGTAATGCTTCTCACTGGGGATAGATTAGAAGCAGCTCAGGCCATAGCTAAACAACTAGGCTTAGATAGCGCTGATACCATCGCTGGAGTGATCCCCAGCAAAAAAGCCGCCATTATCCAAAAGTTACAAGGAAAATCCGCATCTAAAGTGGCAATGGTTGGAGATGGTATTAATGATGCTCCGGCTTTATCACAAGCAGATGTGGGAATTGCTGTACATTCTGGAACAGATGTAGCAATGGAAACTGCCGAAATCGTATTGATGCGCGATCGCTTAAGTGATGTTGTGGCATCAATTGAACTGAGCCGTGCCACCTTCAACAAAATCCGCCAAAATTTATTTTGGGCATTTGCATATAACACTATCGGTATTCCTTTGGCAGCAGGTGTATTATTACCCGATTTTGGCTTTGTCCTCAGTCCCTCTGGGGCAGCTGCATTGATGGCTTTTAGCTCTGTTAGTGTTGTGACTAACTCACTTTTATTAAGGAAAATAGCTGACCGCCTGTAATCAACCCGAGTATGGATCAATATGAGGATAATCACGGGAACCCAGGTTAAAATAAAGGTCTGATTAAGGCATATTTCCATAATGAAAGTAGCGATTACTGGAGCAACGGGATTTGTTGGCAGTCGTTTGGTGGAACGACTGCACCAAAAGAATAATCAAATAGTGGTGTTAAGTCGTAACAGCTCTTCAGCTGAAAAAGTTTTTCCACCAGAGGCCTTTCCTCATGTAAAAATTGTTGCCTATACACCAACAACATCTGGTCCTTGGCAAGATGCCATCGCTGGTTGTGATGGTGTAGTTCATCTAGCAGGAGAACCGATTAGTGAGGAACGCTGGACATCGGTAGAAAAACAGAAAATTTTGAATAGTCGGGAATTGGGTACACAGAAAATAGTGGAAGCAATAGCTAAAGCCAATCCTAAACCCTCTGTGTTAGTGAATACTTCTGCTGTTGGCTACTATGGCACAAGTGAAACAGCTACCTTTGATGAAACAAGTTCATCTGGTAGTGATTTTTTGGCTCAAGTTTGTCAAGCATGGGAAACAGAAGCACAAAAAGTCAAAGATGCTCATGTGCGCCTTGTGATTTTGCGTTTCGGCATTGTGTTGGGCAATGGTGGTGCTTTGGGGAAAATGATTACACCTTTTAAACTTTTTGCAGGCGGACCCCTTGGCAATGGTCGGCAGTGGTTATCATGGATTCACTTAGATGATTTAGTCAGCCTAATTGTAGAAGCTTTAGCTAACCCAGCAATGGAAGGCGTATACAACGCCACCGCGCCTCATCCTGTGCGAATGGCACAGTTCAGCCAGATTTTAGGGCAAGTGATGCAACGTCCTTCTTGGTTACCTGTTCCTGGGTTTGCTCTTGAAGCTCTTTTAGGAGATGGAGCGAAAGTAATTTTAGAAGGTCAACGAGTCATACCTAAACGGACTTTGGAAACTGGTTTTAAGTATGAATACCCTAATTTGCTGCCGGCTTTGACGCAAATTATTCGCTAACTGAGTCCAAACCGTTAATCAGCTTGAAACTTGCGAGAAACCCAACTGAGTAAACCGCTAAGAATAGCTCCGCCCATGAGAATACCAATTGCCGGGTTAAATACTGGTTGCCAAAGCTGATGCCATAAATCTAAACCTAAGTTTACTCCCGCAGCATCACCAATGGCAGCCATGGCCAACCAGCCAAAGCCAAACAAAACTAAGAATACATCGGCAACCAAAATTAGGTTTAGCCAGTTTAATAATTTTTCTTTCATCATCAAATGGATTTGATTGTTAATTCTGGCTGGAACACACACTAGCACACCACAAGTGCAAAATTTGTAAAGACCCAAAATCAAAAGTTTGACTTTTGACCTTTGGGCAGCAGCACTAGCCGATACTTGTTTGCTAATATTCACTAACAAATACACTCTCTAAGAGAGGGCCTACCAACCAATGCACGTTGGCCTAGGGTGGGGGATAGCCCATAGGAAAATCCCTCGCGCACCATTCATTACTTATGTCCCAGCTCATTACCCGCCGGTGAGATGGAGACTTAAGGAATTTAGCATCACCAAAGTTGGAGATGATTTCGCCACTCCAACTGACCGTTTTTGATGTGTATGCTTCGTTGACATCCATAACTACTTTATTAGTCTCAAAAGCCTTGTGCTTCAATCCATTGTTGGCAAATAACTAGCTATTGACTAACCCCCAGGCTCCATTACTCAAATATCCAGTTTTTGACCTTTGCCAAACTCTTCCAATCTGGTTTTCGAGTTAAACCATCGGCAATAGATTCCTTAATATCTGCCTCCCATTCTGGATTAACAAAAATTAACTGTTTAACAAAGTCAATATGCTCTCGCAAGCCTTTTTCCCCTGTTTCCAGCATTGACACCGCCAAATTAACCCTGGCTTGTGGGTCTTGTGGATTTAACTTTACTGCCTTCTGTGCAGCTTTGTAAGCCAAATTGGGTTTGTTGTCTAGCAAATACAACCAAGCTAAACAAATCCAGGCTGAACTTGTTTTAGGAGCGCGATCGCACACTTCTTTAAACACAGGTATTAAAGACTCTGCCGATTCACCTGCTTTATACCGTTCCAAACCTGTATCAAACAAGAATTCAACTGTTTGAGCCATACCAAATCAGTTAATTGTTATTTAGTCAATAGTTAGCAGTCAGTCGTCAATACCAATTAACAACTGACCACCGACCACTGATCATCTTACACTGCAAATGACTTGCCGCAACCACACGTTTGGGCTGCATTGGGGTTAGTAAATTGAAACCCGCCACCAATCATGGCATCGCTATAATCGAGCATCAGACCATAGAGATATAATAAGCTTTTACGGTCACAGACAATTTTGAAGCCATCATAATCAAAAACTTCATCCTGGGGATTGACCTTGCTGGTGTCTTCAAAGTCCATCATGTAAGACATACCAGAACAACCGCCTTGGCGCACCCCTACTCTTAAGCACAGTTCTCCCCCTTGGTTTTGTTGCAAGGACTTTACCTGGCGCAAGGCCGATTGGCTCAGTTGTATTCCACGTTCTTGAGGCTGAGTTGCTTGTGTCATTTTGCTATTTCAACTCCTTAATTAGTATAAGAATTAACCTGTCTTGGTGTTTGATATCCCTGAAATGACCCTTGAGTTTTTGTTCTTATTCTAGCGGGCTTAAAATCATCAGTTGCAAAATTGTAAACACTCGGTTCAAAGCAGGCAAAACTTTTTATTCTAGAATTGGGAAATTAGGTGTATTTAGAAATTGGGTATTTTTTCGAGTTTAAGCCTTGTGCAGCTGAGTTGCAACCACTCTTCAGGTGTAGCCATAAAGATTTGACCCAAGTCCAGTTATTTCCTATAGTTTACCGCCAAATTGCTTGTTTTTGATTAATCTACTTTATGACAAATTTTAATCGCTCTACCAGTCGTCGGTTGAAAACATTAACTCAAATTCCTTCTGTATGGGAGGGCGATCGCCGTCCGATGTCATTATCGCCAATCCATGATTCACATTCAGAAGCCAAAGGTGAATGTATTCTTTGGGTGGATGGCTCACAAGGTGTTGTGCGGGGAATGGACTTAGTATCTCCTGAAACAGGACCAGAAGCCATTGTTCGCACTTTAATGCGTGCAATGGAGCATCCCCACAGTCCTGGTAAACCGGGTAGACCCCAAAAGATTGTGGTCAAAGATCGGGAAATCCAGTTTTACCTGCGCGGTGTGCTACAAGGTTTAGATATTACCATTGATTACGTCCCGGAATTGCCCTTAATCGATGAACTGTTTCGTGGGTTTACGGAAATTTTGGATAACCAAGTTCCCGACTTACCTCCCCAGTATGCACAAGTTTTACATGATAAAGCCTTAGCTCTTTGGCAGTCAGCTCCTTGGGAATTTTTAGAAGAACAGCAAATCTTATCCATAGAGATTAACAACTGGGATGTTAGCACACTCTACGCCTCAGTGATGGGGATGCTAGGGATGGAATATGGAATTTTATTTTATCGTTCAGAAAATTCTCTAAAGCAGTTTCGCGCCGCGGTTTTACAAGATGATGAATCAGAAGGACGTTTAGAAGAAGCTTTCCTCAAACAAGATTGCCTGTTTGTAACCTTTGAGGGTAAGGATGAAATGGGGCAAAATGAAGATTTAGCCGATTTACCCAAATCGGAAATTGAGCCAAATTTTGGTAATATACACCCCTTAGAGGGATTACGCTCCGTTTTGTATGAAGAAGAAGCCCTTGCGGCCTTTGTAGCCCTGGAGAGCCTGAAGCAGTTTTTCCGTGATTACCAGCGCCATCTCAGTAGTGAGATGTTTCCTAGCCTGAGCCGAAGCTATCGTATTTCTCTACCTAAATCAAAGTCAGAATCAATTAAATCTTTATCGGTCACTGTCTCCACTATGCCGCAGCTAGCAGCAGAATTAGAGGAAATGGCAGGTTTAGTAAGCGAAGAATTGGAAACGGGAGAGGAAAATTTATCTGATTTTCATTCCTTGCGAGATGACTTGATCCCAGAAGATTCTTTTCTCACTTTGGGGGTAATTTCTTGGCAGATGCTAGATTCTTTGCGTCAAGGAGTGCAAACTCATCAAGCTGCTGATCTTTCAAAAGTTGGTGACGGATTCCCGGTAGTTTTAATTCAAACTTCAAGACCCAAGGCGAAAACTGTAATTGAAAATATTTTAGCTGCCGGCGGACTCAAAGCAATTTGCTTTAATCCGGGTGCTGATCCTTTTGATGGCGAGCGCTACGATTTGGGTTTGTTGCAAACTGAAAATAATGAATTGTTCCTGTTTGGTGAATTCTTAGACGATGATCCCAGTCATATAGAAGCCCGAAAGAAATGGAATCAGCGATGTAAAAACACCAAAGGCTACTGTGGCTTAATTATTGCTAAAGGACTAACAGGAGCCTCCCGTGGAAATCCGCAATTGCGGGATATGATGGCTTTGTTTGAGACGCGATCGCTTTCACCTCAAAATTTAGGTATCGGTACTCTCCAACTTATGCCCCAAGTTTAACCTGTAGGTTGTTTACATGATGGGTTTTCATTCCTGGTCACAGACTACACTAACGTGAAAAAATCAGAAACAACTGGGCGAATGTAATTTTGCAGCTGAACCAACAAACTCCCCCTGGGCTGGTTTTGTCTAAGTGCTGTTGTAATTTTTTATAACCATGACTTTTCTATGGATATGCACTTAATTACCATCGCAATTATTGTGTAGTTTGTCCTTAACATCTTCCCTGATTGAAACCCAGGAAACTCTAAACTGATGTTGCTACCCAGGCTGAAGCCGTGGAACCCAACCCTCAGGACATGATTTACTACTTAATCCATTAAATAAATTAACTCGTCTTGGGACTGTCAAAGCTCCCCTACCCACCTTGGCTAGGTTAACACCTATCTGTGCTGCTACTTTCGTTAAAATATTTCCAGCACCGTTACAGTGAGCGTTTACCAGTATCCCAGGGGAAGTTTTGTACAACCCGGGTTTTACCCTTTGACCTGACAGTTCCATCCGCTGGTTTTTTTACCATGTTTGTAGAGGTAATCGCCATCCAGGTAAGACGCTTTTAAAGTATATACTTCTTCAGTAATCCTTATTTTTATGCCATATTCTGGACAAAACTTCCTCTGTTCTATACCAATAGTTACTACAATATTTGACAACAATATTCTTAGGAAATATGGCTAAATTATCCAGGGAAGACCGTGAATACAGGCGCACTGAGAACTCTGTATCTTCAATTAATTACCATTTTGTTTCAGTACCAAAGCGTAGAAAGTCAGTATTAATTAACAAACTTGCTAAAAGGTGACAAGAGATTATTTCTGAGCTAGTAACAGACCATGGATGGCGACTTATTACCCTGATGGTTCAACCTGACCACGTTCATTTATTTATCAACCCTCCTACCCATGAGTCACCAGCAAATATTGCCAAGTAAGTTAAAGGTAGAGCATCTCATCACCTGACAAAAGAGTTTCCAGAACTAAAAAAAAATACCTGCTACGTGAACATTCACTTACTTTCCAGCGTCAACAAATCAGGTAAGCACTGAGGTAGTTAAAAGGTATATTGAAATTCAACGAAGGAAATGAGGAAAAATCGCCATAAATCCCCTTGAGTCCCGGTTCACACCCTCCCTAAAGCCCAGAGTTTCCCAACCTCCCACTATGTTTTAATAGAATTAGCTAAAATTTTCAATAATTTACTTATCCCTGATGTCCCTATAAAAAAATCTTAAGTTATTTGGGAATACAGATTATTAAAAGTATAAAAATCACCCATATAATGTCTGTACTATGAAAATAAATTTAGCCCACCCTCATCAGAAAACTTACAAAACAAAGAACTCTATCATACTTTAACTTGTTGTACTTACTCTATACAGAATGTTTTAAGTAAATTACCAACTTGACGTAAACATAGTGCTGAGGTTCCAAAATTTACGAACCAAAATTTAAAAAAAATACTGGGGCAATTTCTCAAAAATGTCAGGATCACAGTTACTTGCAGTAGAAAAATAGTATAGTAATTCTACCGTTGTTAGTTAAGAGTCATAATAGTAGTTCGTGATTGATAAAAATGTTCTACTCCACTAGTAAGTACCTCATCTGTAGTTGCAATTACTAGCGGTAGTCTGCTCGCTCTTAATTAGCGATTAAGAATTAGCAGTTAACTGATTAAGGATGGACTTTTATGAGCTTAAACAGATGGAAAAAACTTCTTTGACATTGACAAATATAGCTTTTGTCCCAGTAATGTCAGGTGGTTATTCACAATAAAATCGACGTAAGCAGAGCAAGGCATATCTCAATGCTAGCAGTTTTTGGTCTTGGAGTACATATTGTTTGTCAAAGTATTTGCTTACCTTGATGGACAAAAAAACTGAAATTCTATTGAGCAAGAATAATGCGGGTATCTTGATTAAGTTAACAGTAGGTGTGTGAAGTGGATTGAATAGAATTCAATTGTCAGGCTTGGATGAAAGTATTTATGGTACAGCTGTCTTTACCATAGACTATGCGATATCTCTGCCCCCACCATAGTAATTCTATTTTTATCTTTTAGTGAACAATCATCAATGTATTGGACAAAGATAAGTTTTTTATTGCTAATAGCATTGCTTGTTTCTTGACACAAATTCTGATAATCTTATCGTCTTGATATTCAGTTACTTCCCTTTTTCATGATGTAAATACACAGCAAATAGCATGATAATGACTAATAAAAAATGGGCCGTAAAACGTATAACTGTGAACTTAGCAACACAGGAAGCAGAGAAACTAGAACAATATTGTCAACAAACAGGTAGACCTGCAACAGATGTAATTCGTGAACTGATTAGAGGACTACCTCTATCAGACGCTAATCAAGGAAGCTAACAAATAGGAATCTAGTTTTACAACTCCGTCCATCACCAATTTTACTATGTCAAAAAGACCTGCCATGTTTGCTAAATCCAAATTTACTGACTAAAACTTATTCCCCGGTAAATAGGTTTTCGCACAAGTCTATTTGGTGAGTTGCCAAAACTACCAGGGAAACTTACTACTAAAACCCATAAGACATGGTGAACTTGAATAAATAGCCAATTCCGACACCAACCCAGTTACAATCTGTAAAGAAACTGAAAGGGTAAGATGGAATGCGTGTTGCAATAGTGGGTGCGGGACTGGCTGGGCTAGCAACCGCAGTAGATTTAGCCGATGCTGGTTGTGAAGTCCAGATTTTTGAGTCCCGTCCATTTGTTGGTGGTAAAGTCAGCAGTTGGGTTGATCAAGATGGCAACCATATTGAAATGGGTTTGCACGTCTTTTTTGGTTGCTACTACGAACTATTTGAATTAATGGGAAAAGTAGGGGCGTTGTCAAATTTGCGCCTGAAAGAACACACACACACTTTTATTAATCAGGGGGGAAAAACTGGTAGTTTAGATTTTCGCTTTTTTACAGGTGCCCCCTTCAATGGATTAAAGGCATTTTTTACTACTTCTCAACTGTCATTACAAGATAAACTGCAAAATGCCATCGCCTTGGGTACTAGCCCCATAGTTCGGGGGTTGGTAGATTTCAATGGAGCGATGAAAACTATCCGCAATTTAGACAAAGTTAGCTTTGCTCAATGGTTCCGCAGTCACGGCGGTAGTGAGGGTAGCATTAAACGAATGTGGAATCCCATCGCTTATGCCTTGGGATTTATTGATTGTGAGCATATTTCTGCTCGTTGTATGTTGACAATTTTTCAGTTTTTTGCATGTAAAACCGAAGCTTCTATTATGCGAATGCTGGAAGGGTCACCGGATGAATATTTGCACAAGCCGATTTTGAAATATTTAGCAGATAGAAGCGCACAAGTTTATACTCGTCGCCAGGTGCGGGAAATTCAATTTACCGATTCAGGAGAACAAACTCATGTCACTGGCATAGTAGTTGCTGAAGGTGAAAACACAAAAATTATTACTGCTGATGCTTACGTTTGTGCTTGCGATGTGCCAGGCATTCAGCGCATATTACCTCAAGAATGGCGTAAGTGGTCAGAATTTGACAATATTTATAAATTGGATGCCGTACCAGTAGCAACAGTGCAGCTGCGATTCGACGGCTGGGTGACAGAACTACAAAATCAAGAGAAACGTCATCAGCTCCATCATCCTGCCGGCATAGATAATTTGCTCTATACTGCTGATGCTGACTTTTCTTGTTTCGCTGATTTGGCTTTGGCTAGTCCCAGTGATTATTATCGCCCAGGACAAGGCTCATTGTTACAGCTGGTACTCACACCGGGAGATCCCTTTATTAAACAAAGTAATGAGGCCATCGCACAACACGTCCTCAAGCAAGTCCATGATCTGTTCCCTTCATCACGAGAACTGAACATGACCTGGTACAGCGTTGTGAAACTGGCGAAGTCTCTCTACCGGGAAGCACCAGGAATGGACCCCTACCGTCCTAATCAAAAAACCCCGGTGCATAATTTCTTTTTAGCAGGTAGTTATACTCAGCAAGATTATATCGACAGTATGGAAGGAGCAACAATTTCGGGAAGACGTGCAGCAAAGGTGATTTTAGAGAACGTCAAGAAATAACCAACCGCACTCAGCACACAGGAAGCAGAGGAATAAAAGAAAATGGCAGATTGGTTAGAACATAGTGTGCAAATTGAAGTACCAGTTCCTATAGAGTTGGTATGGGGACTTTGGTCCGATTTAGAGCAAATGCCCCGTTGGATGAAGTGGATTGATTCAGTTAAGATTTCCCCTGAGAATCCAGATATATCAGTATGGAAGCTGAGTACTGGTGGTCTGAACTTTCAATGGAAATCCCGGATCATCAAGATTATCAAGCAGCAAATTATTCAATGGGAATCTGTTGATGGTTTGCCGAATCAGGGCGCAATTCGCTTTTACGATCGCCACGATAGTACTATCGTCAAAATGACCGTTTCCTATGCTATTCCTGGGATTCTGGGTAAAATTATGGATAATTTGTTTTTGGGTCGGGTGGTTGAGTCCACTATTCAAGCTGACTTGGAGAGATTCAAGGAATATGCTGTGAATAGCAAGTCTCATAGTTAGTTAAGCTTCCCCGGTCTTCTGAATCGGGGATTTCTGAAGAGGCCAAAATGAACTTTCTTAGGCCGACTTAAACAACCTCTACTGATATCCCTAAATTCAACTCTTAGCACCACCGCTACTTTTCTCAAAAAATTAACAGCCGACACTCTGGGTTAATTCTGAACCCATCACCAGTTTTATAACCCTGTTTTGTCACCCTCTGGCTATTACAACAAACTACAAATACTACAACCAGCCGCAGCAACAGTATCCTTGCAAAAACTACCAGGTGGCGTCACTATACAAATGAATAATCATTTCTTCGTGCTCTGGGGAAACTGAGGAAATACAAGCGCGAATGACATCCTTGTTTTCTAGTTCTACCGTGCAAGCGTGACAAGAACCCATGAGACAACCTGTGGGAATGAATACTCCAGCCCGTTCTGCTACATCCAACAAGGGTTCTCCTGGTTCAGCGTTAATAGTAATATCATCTGGCAAAAAGCGGACACGAATAGTCATAAATAGTTAGTTTAATTGCGCTAAAAAAGGTGTTAAGTTCAAATGGTTTTCAACTTCTGTGGCTAGGGAGTCTAGTATTTGTTCTCGATGTTCCCGATAGTTAGCAACACCGGTGGGTAAAGACTGTAAGCCTCTTTGTTGACGGAGACGATTTAACCAAGCACGTCGCCAAGGACCGTTGTCAAAAAGTCCGTGGAGGTATGTACCCCATATTGATTGACAGCTATCTACTAACCCTAAATTAGCATCATCAAATAAAGGGTGGTAGTGTTGGTTATTTTCTGGCTGTTCTATGCGCGATCGCCCTTGGTGAATTTCAAAACCGTTGACCGGCAACCCCGTTTGCGGGTAGTTTGAGGTAACCTGGCGCTGGCGGGCTATTTTCTGTCCTGTAATTACGGTTCTAATGGGTAAAAGGTTTAATCCTGGAAATCTACCAGCTTGTCCTTCTAATCCCTCTGGGTCAGCTAGCATTTGTCCCAAAATTTGGTAGCCCCCACAAATACCTAATACTGTACCACCCGAGGCTGCATAGTCTTGAATCGCTTGTGCCATTCCAGTTTTTTGCAGTAGAAGTAGGTCATTGATTGTGGTCTTTGATCCCGGGATAATTACCGCATCAGGATGTCCTAAATCTTGCTTAGGGCTAATAAATTTGACTGTTACTGTTGGTTCTGATTCCAAGGGGTCAAAGTCGGTAAAGTTGGAAATTCTCGGTAAGCGGATGACGGTGATATTGAGGTCTGTGTTATTTTTGTATGACCTACGCTCTAGTAGGTCAAGAGAATCTTCTGCGGGAAATATTTCTTGAAAATAAGGAATTACACCTACAACAGGAATGCCAGTATATTCTTCTAACCATTTTATCCCAGGTTCCAGGAGCGATCGCTGTCCCCGGAATTTGTTAATTACTATACCTTTAATTAATTGACGCTCTTCTGGTTCCAGTAACTCTAGAGTACCCACCACATGAGCAAAAGCACCACCACGGTCAATATCAACTACCAACATAGTCGGTGCATTCAAATATTTTGCTATCCTCATGTTGGTTAAGTCACGGTGCTTGAGGTTAATTTCCGCCGGACTACCTGCACCTTCACAAACTAGAAAATCAAATTCTGTAGATAAGTGTTTAAGAGATTCTTCTATGGCTTGCCAACCAATATCAAAGTATTGTTCGTAATAATCTGCGGCTCTGACTTTGCCTAAGACTCTACCTTTGATAATGACCTGGGATGTCATATCTCCTTGGGGTTTAAGTAAAATCGGGTTCATTTCTACCCAAGGAAAAACACCAGCAGCCCAAGCTTGTACAGCTTGAGCATAGCCAATTTCTCCCCCATTAGCCGTAACATAAGCATTCAAAGCCATGTTTTGACCTTTAAAGGGAGCCACTCGCCAAGAATTCCGGGATAAAATGCGGCAAATAGCTGTGGTCATCAGTGATTTACCTGCGTGAGATGTTGTTCCCACCACCATCATTGCTTTCATAATTCCTACGTTATAGACTCCTAGTTATTTTGTCTCCACTGCTGGTAACATATTTACAAAAGGTGTTGTAGAACATTTACTTCAACAAAAAGAGGGAACAGGGAATGGAGAGGCTGCGCGAACATCCCTTGCCCGAAGTACGAAATACGGCGCTATACGCCTGTTTGTCAAGGGTTTTCCGCATTTTTGTTATAAGTTTGATTGCTCAGAATATAAACTTAATACTTTTTAATACTTTTTTTTAAAAAGGCAGTCTAAACCAGTAAGTTATGGCATCATACAGGCGATCGCTCCAAGAAGGAGGAGACCAATTTTTGCCTTGGAATTGTTCTACTAATTGATGACCTAAAGGAGTTAGGCGAAAACTATCTGTAATTCCCTGACCATCCACTTCCCGGCGTAAAACACCTACTTGGATTAGCCAGTTTAAAGCATTATCGCATGCTAATTCTGATAAGGGGCGTTGGGTATAACCATGCTTAATACCATTTTCCATAGCGATCGCCCCTAATGGTACACTCTGATGACCCATGGACGCAAACAAAACCAGATTGAAGGGAGAACATAACAGCGATCTTTTCGCCCTTTTTACAGTGCTTGGGGTATACAAAAATGTTTTCTGATTTTTGGTCATGGGTTATTAGTTTTTATTCAATCAGATGTATTGTAAATTATTGTAAAATTTCTAAGTCATCTATTTAAAACAGGAAGGGTTCATTATGCCTCTAGCAGCTGGTACAGATGCACCTGCATTTACCGTCAAAGATACTAACGGTAACACCGTTTCATTATCCGATTTTGCTGGAAAAACAGTTGTTTTGTATTTTTACCCCAAAGATGACACTCCAGGCTGCACTAAACAAGCTTGTAGCTTTCGGGATGCTCAACCTGAATATACCGATAAAAATGTCGTAGTGCTGGGAGTTAGCGCTGATGATGAAGCTTCTCATCAAGCCTTCACCCAAAAATATAATCTCAATTTTCCACTGTTGGCGGACACAAACCAAACCTTAATCAAAGCTTATGATGTTGATGGCGGTGGTTACGCCAAGCGTGTTACATACGTAATTGACCGTAACGGCAAAATCATTCACGTTGATGCTAGTGTAAATACCACTACCCATGCGAGTGATGTTTTATCTGCACTTGGTCTGTAGTTTTTAGACCCTGAATTAACCTCAACTCCACCTGTTTAAGGTTGGAAGTTGAGGCTTTAAAATCAAAAGATAAAGAAACACAGAGCATTTCACTTCACCGAGGTAAACTCCTAGCGGACAAAACTTCTACCAAGGGTAAAAATTAAGGCAGTTGAGTTTCCTCAGGTAAAGTGGATGTTGAGTTTCTGTTTGACTGTTGCTGTTGTTGAATCGCTTTTTGTTGTCTAGCTCTAAACTCCAATGCGGCTGAGTCCAATTTTTCTTGCTGCTCATTAGCATTCCAGATTATATTGCCCATATTCACCCGATGGATGATGTCAAACATATCAATTTCACCGGAGTTAGGAGAGGCGAAGGGATCAATATTCTGGTTTGTACCACGATCTACTGAGTTAAATTGAGCCAAACTGGGTTGAGGGAACAAAGAAGCAAAGCCAATTCCCGCCAACGTTACTATTGAAAGTTTAGTAACTGATAAAAATGGTTTTTTCACGGAGTTTTTATCCTTCAATTGCTATCAGGAATCCAGTTGTGAACTTAGCCTAGAGTCTGTCGTAGTCGGGGTTGAATGCTTAATAAAGCAATCAGAGCAAAGCCCAACAACAAAAGCAGCGCTCCTCCAAAGGTAACATTACCCCAAGGGGCTTGCATGACAATACTATCTAGTCCCCAGTGGCTGTGAACATAAAGATAGCGTATTGGTTCAATAGCATAGCTCAAAGGATTCAAAGTGGCTACAATTTGTAACCACTGGGGCATAAAGGATAATGGAGCTAAGGCAGTACTCGCAAACAACAGAGGTAAGTTAGTTACAAAAATTACGGCAATCAGTTCAATGTGACCTGGTAGGGCAAAAGCTAAACCCAGGGAAATAGCTGTTACACCTAATGCTAGAAGAAATACGATTAAACCAATGGCACTCAGACCTAGTACATCCGGTAGCCCTGCCCCTAGAAAAGCTGCTGCTGCTACAATTACAGCTGCTTGCAGCAAACTTTGGCTAATAATAAAAATGGCAGAAGCAAAGACTATAGAAAACCGTGATGCTAAAGGTGCTACCAGCAACCGATTTAAAAAACCGAACTCACGGTCAAACATCACGGGTAAACCAGCATTCAAAGCTCCGGCAAAGGCTGTAAAAACAATGACACCAGCAGCTAAAAATTGACCGTAATTTGTCGTACTCCCAAATAAGCCTTTGGGGGCGTTCTGGAATAATGCGCCAAATAGCACTAACCACATAACC
>Ga0172367_10003651_pt1 | contig 19682 bp, 22 predicted proteins | sample Lak10m_FD_114542 | JGI IMG/M metagenome (GOLD analysis project Ga0172367, IMG submission 114542) | Freshwater microbial communities from Kabuno Bay, South-Kivu, Congo - kab_022012_10m | ecosystem: Environmental > Aquatic > Freshwater > Lake | place: Democratic Republic of the Congo: South-Kivu...
AAAATTAAACTTTACAAATGAAGATTAAGAGTGTATAATACACATATGAATCAAACAAGTTACACAGATAAAATTCCAGTGTACTGCTCAGACACAGACAAAACAGTGATGGCAGAAGTGTTGGAATTCAAACCCAAACAATTTTTAAATGTGGCTGTGGAGAGATCCATTAGGCTCACCATGAGATATGATGCCAAACATGATCAATATGTGGGCAACATGGCCAAATTAGAATTCACAGCGAAAGGACCCAAATAGTATGCCAGCATTGGTACCCATAGTTATAGAACAAGAAGCCAGGGGCGAACGTTCTTATGATATTTACAGTCGACTGCTCAAAGATAGATTGGTGATGTTGGACACAGAAGTCACTCCGGTCAGTGCCAGTCTAGTGGTCAGTCAACTTTTATTTTTGGAAAGTGAAACAGTCAAACCCATACACTTCTACATCAATTCTCCAGGAGGATTGGTCACAGCAGGATTGGGCATCTACGACACCATGCAATATATTAAATCACCTGTGTACACCTATGTGATTGGACAGGCCTGCTCTATGGGCAGTCTATTGTCACAGGCAGGCGCAGCAGGACACAGATACATGCTGAAACACGCTCGTCACATGATACACCAACCATCAGGTGGCACTCAAGGACAGGCCACAGACATACAAATTCATGCTCAAGAGATCCTCAAACTCAAAAAGGAACTCACTCAAATCTATGTGAACCACAATTCCAAAGGCAAAACCTTTGAGCAATTGAGTGCTGACATGGAGCGAGACAAATTTATGAATGCGGAAGAATCCCTTGAGTATGGATTGATAGATAAAATTCTATCCAAAAAAGACTAAAAAACGGAGGACCAACTATGAAAAAACTATTGACTAGAACCAAAAAATCTAGTAATATATTAACAAGATTATTTAGAAGCTTCGCTTCTGATAATGCAACAACTAGAACAAAAGAAGGAGTCATCTCAATGAGACGATCAACTAGTATACAAGACAGAGTAGAAGCCGCTTTAGAAGCAGGTCAAGCTCTTACAGCAGCAGCCATCAAAAATAGATTTGGTGCCGCTAATCCAGGCGCTGTGATTCAAAGCCTAAGATTCAAAGGCTTCCCAGTGTTCTTAAACACAAATAAGAGAACTGGCGCAAAAGTTTACAGAACTGGTAAAGCCCCAAGAAAAGTGATTGGTGCTGGATATCAGGCAATTGCAAAAGGCTTAATACAAGTAGACTAATTTCTACTTCTGTTAGTTTAAAAAGGGTGGCTCTAGCAGCCGCCCTTTTTCATTTGTGAAGATCCTCAATAAGTCATTGATTCTTATGACCTTTTAGATGGATTTAAGGTGTAATATATTTTGACTTTTTGCTACAAAGAAGTTATTATATATGTATTAGGCAAACAAACTATAGGCAAAACATATGAAAAGGCAAATCTACGTATTGGAAGGCAGTTACAGAAATAAAAAAATTGAAAATCAGGTATTCGAAATGGTCAAACCATATCATCCATATCCACACAAAGAAGGTGGCTTTGTCACAGTCAAAGTGGAAGATATCAAAGAATTTCCAGGAGCCACAGACAGAGAGATCAGAGTATCAGTGGATTCCGAATCTCAATTGAGAGACAAGGCACCAGAGGCTCCCAAAGAAGAGTCAGACACACAAGTGGTAGATAGACTGAGAAAAAGATTCGACATATTAACTGAAATGACCAAGGCTTGCAAAAGAGGTGATGTGAGAGCAATGATTGTGTCAGGACCTCCAGGAGTGGGTAAATCGTTTGGAGTAGAAGCAGTGCTACAAAAACATGATATACTGGCCACATTGGGCGACAGCAAACCTAAGTATGAAGTGGTCAAAGGGGCTATGAGTGCATTGGGCTTGTATTGCAAACTGTATCATTTCATAGAGAAAGACAATGTGCTGGTGTTTGATGACTGCGACAGTATCCTATTAGAAGATCTATCATTGAACATATTGAAGGCAGCATTGGATTCCAAAAGAACCAGAAGAATTTGTTGGAACACAGAAGCATACAGACTGAGAGAAGAAGGTGTGCCCAGCAGTTTTGAATTCAAAGGTTCTGCCGTATTCATTACTAACATTAAATTTGACAATGTTAAGAGCAAAAAATTAAGAGATCATTTGGAAGCATTGGAGTCCAGAAGTCATTACATTGATCTCACCATAGACACTATCAGAGAAAAGATATTGAGAATTAGACAGATTGTCACTGATGGCATGTTGAAAGAATATGAATTGACACCAGAAACTGAAAACCAAATAGTGGAGTTTGTGGTGGAGCATCAACGCAGACTGAGAGAGATCAGTCTTAGAACTGTGCTGAAGGTGGCAGATTTGGCGAAAGCATTTCCCAACAGTTGGCAAGAAACTGCTGTGCATACCATACTGAAACCTAGATAGTATCCATGAGAACACAACCACAAGAAGTGATTGCTAAACTGGAAGCAGACAACAGTAGATTGGCCAAAGAAGCCATTCTGTTGTCAGCTATGCAGGAAGGATTGGATGAGTTCTTTGAAGGTGTGCGTATGTGTTTGGACAAACTGTACACATTTGGAGTGAAGCAAGTGCCAGAGAAGGACACAGTGATTCAAGCCCAAGGATGTGAATGGAAGATATTCAAACAGTTGGCAGAGCAACTGCATCGTAGAGAACTCACTGGGCATGCGGCTCGTGATGCCATCAACCTTGTGATGAGTTCAGCCACAGCAGAACAATGGAATGGTTTTTACAGAAGAATACTGATCAAAGACCTAAGATGTGGCGTGAGTGAAAAAACTGTGAACAGTGTGGCTACCAAAAATAAATTTAAGCAATACGAAGTGCCAGTGTTCACTTGTCAATTGGCACATGACAGCGCCAATCATGAAAAGAAACTGGTAGGCAAAAAAATGTTGGAAGTCAAATTGGATGGTGTGAGAGTGATCACCATTGTGTATCCAGATGGCAAAGTGGACATGTTCAGTCGCAATGGCAAAGAATTTACCAACTTTGGACACATTGCAGAACAGATATCACAAGTGGTTAAAAAATCACCACCACCTTATCCTGTGGTGTTGGATGGTGAAGTGATGAGTGAAAACTTCCAAGATCTAATGAAGCAGGTGCATCGTAAAGAATCCGCAGGTGCTTTGGATGCTGTGTTGCACTTGTTTGATTTTTTACCATTGTCTAATTTTATGGAAGGCCATTGGGATAAGAAGCAGTCGGACAGAACTGCCATGGTCAAGGCTTGGTATGACCAGCACAAAACCAATTTAAACGCCGTCACAGTGCTGGCGCATGAGATTGTGGACCTAGACACTGCAAAAGGTCAAAAGACCTACACAGAGGTTAATAAGAGGGCAGTAGAAGGTGGATATGAAGGCATCATGATCAAAGACATGGATGCTCCATATGAATGCAAAAGAAGTCATGCTTGGTTGAAACTGAAACCGTTTATTGAAGTGAGTTTGACTGTGAAGTCTGTGGAAGAAGGCACAGGCAAGAATGTGGGCAAACTGGGAGCATTCATTGTGGAAGGCATGGATGACAACAAACTGATCAAATCCAATGTGGGTTCAGGATTGACCGACGAGGATCGTGAAACTTTTTGGAAAGACAAGGATTCACTGATAGGTCAAGTGATCGAAGTGAGGGCAGATGCCATCACACAGAATCAAGATGCTGTGAATGAATATTCATTGCGTTTTCCAAGATTTATGAAGTTTAGAGGTTTTGCCAAAGGAGAAAAACTGTGAGCGATTTGGAAATAATCAAAAAAGCAATGGCTGACAACAAAAAACTGTTTCTCAAAGAAATGCATCAGATCAATCAAAAATTGGATGCCTTGGATGCTAGACTGACTAAACACATTGAATTTATAGAAAAAGTCTATGCTCCACTGCAAAACAGCATAGATAAATTCAAACGATTTTTTAAATAAGAGTAAAATATGTACAAAATAATAAAATATATGCTGCCTGAACTGTTTGACGAAGATAAAGCATTCAACAACACATTACCAAAGATCACAAGGTTTCAAATATTAATGATTTTAGCTATGATGTGGGCTTTCATCTTTGCACTTATGACAGCAAACTTCATCGCATTTGGAATCAATGTGATCACCAGTGTGATCGCCCATGCTCTAGTGATAGGTGGTATAATCTTCACAAGAAAAAAACTGGATCAACGTGTTGACGGCTACAATGGCAGAGGTCAGGGCGGAGAACACGAATGAAAAAGTACACTGTGGACATTGCTGTGGGTGATTATGTGGCAGTGGGCCGTTTTAGAAACGTGACCACACAGATCAAAGACATCACAGTGGATGATTATGGTCAGCCCATCATACACACCAACAAAGGTCCTAAAAAATTATTCAGTTGCAGAGTGACCAAACTGGAACCAGGCAGCAAAACACCACGCCAAATATTACAGGAAAAAAAATGAACCAAGACATCACACTGTTGATGGGCATCATACTGTTGCTGATGTTGGGTGCAGTGTTGGGTTGGTATCTGTGTGAAAGATGGTATTCCAAACGAATTCTTATCATACTGGAAGAGTGTAAAAAATTAAATGCTGCCACAATCCAACTGTGGGAAGACATACTCAAACACAAAGAAAAAAATCTTCAAGATCAAGACCACACATCTAAATAGGTTGATTTTGTGCTCAAATGGCTATATAGCTGTTATAGCATGAGTGATACAGTAGAAAAATATAGACCCAGCATACAAGAAAGAATCGCAGAGAGAGTGCGCGAAATAGTTGTGCCAATTGAAGACTGGTTGGAACGATTAATCACCATGCCTGACAGATTCAATCCTGAAACATTTCAATTGATAGATCATTTCAAAAAAGAAAAAGTGGGTGGAGTGCATGCTCGCAAAATAATGGAAATTTATGAAACACAGTACAAAGAATACAAAGATCTGTTGGAACTGAGAAAGAAAAATTTAAAATTTGCTGAAATTGACGAAGAAGGAGAGGGTGATTCTGAAGAAAGACAACTGCTGGAATCATACGAAGACATCAGCAATGAAGTGATAGAAAAAGGCATCAAAGCTCACGACAACATATTCAAAGCCTGTGATTATATGATAGACATGGCCAATGCCAATCGCAAAGCACGCAAAAAGAAACCTGTCAGCAAAGACAAGTTGGTGGCAAAACTGCAATATTGCAAACAAGACACCAAATACAATTTAACCAGCATTGATCCCAAAGAAATCATCACATCCGAACAACTATGGGTGTTCAACGCAAAAACTAGGAAATTAGGCATGTATGTGACCAGTGTGTTGGATCCTAGGGGTCTTAACAGGGAAGGCACAGGATTGAGTGTGAAAGGCACCAGTATGCAAAGATTTGACCCAGAAAAAAGTGTTCAAAAAACACTGAGAAAGCCTGAAGAACAACTGTCTGAATTTATGAATTGTGGACCTGTTAAATCCAAGACTTTTTTCAGTGAAATTAAGAGCATGGAAACAGCACTCACAGGACGCATTAATGTGGACACCATATTATTAAAAGTTTAGATATAAATACTAGTATGTCAAAATCCATTGAACGCAATATAGCATCAGTTAATAAAGGAGCAGATGAATTCACCACTGGTTTAAAACAGTTGGCACAATCTGCAGCAGATGCCATCAACAACAAACATATTCAAGAAAAACCCATTGAATTCTTCGGCACAGCAGACAACGGTATCTATGGCAAAGGATTACAATGGACTGGAGTGGGTCAAACCAAATATTTCAATTTGCAAGGTAATCCAGACAGATTGTGGAGTAATGTCAGTATAGATTTAAAACCAGAACAATCTTACATGATAGACAACACACCAGTGTTGACCGTGAATGAATTGGGTCGCACAGTGACCAAATCTAATCTGCGTCAAGTGGGCACATTGAACAACTTGGTGGTGTCTGGCAACTTGAATGTGAGTCAATTCATAATATTTGATTCCGGCATGAATAGATTGGGCATAGGCACAGAAACTCCCAATGCCACATTGAGCGTGGCCAGCAACACAGTGGAATTTATTGTGCAACCAGGAGTGGCTGCCGCAGACATAGGCACTCATACCAACAGCGGATTGAACATCAAGACTGACAGCACAGACAGAATCACCATCACTGCCAATGGCCATATCACATTGGGATTGAAAGGCAACACTGAAACTAAGATCAACTTGTATGGCAGAGTGGGCATAGGCGTGACCAGTGTGGAATCAGATTTAAGTTTGAGCACTGCTGGAGCAGTGAAGTTTCAAAACAAAAAATTCGAAGTGGGCAGTGGTATACCTGTTGCAGGAGCCTACACAGTGGGAGACATCATTTGGAACAGTGCTCCATCAGCAGGAGCGGCTATTGGTTGGGTGTGTGTGGCCACAGGCAATCCAGGACAGTGGAAATCATTCGGCACCATATCAAACTAATCTAGGTGCTCATTACATCTTTTAGATACTGCTTACTCCAATAACTGTAATAATCTTTAGATCGCAAAAACTTTCTTGCATTTTCCAATTTGGATCTCTTCTGACACAGTATTAAATTGTACAGTCCATTGTTGGTGCGCACATCTTTGATGTTGGTTTCCGCGTCCCAATGATCTGCCAAAAACACATATTCTTTGTGAGCAAGATTTAACTGATCGCACAACGCATACATCTGAGATTTTTTCATGCGAAATTCTTTAAGATACAACAGCACATCCACTGTGTCCAACAGATGCTGATCCCGTTCAAACTTTATGGGCTTTTTTACCCGATTTAATATTTTGTATCGGGCACTGGCAGCATAAGGACACACTGCCAAGCCACCCAAATTATTCTGTGTTTTGCTGAGATGCTGTATCCAAAGTTTGATGTGTGATTGTGCAGACATAACTGTGTATTTAATAAATATTCACATGTTTGTGATAGGCAATGGTGAAAGCAGAAAAAATATCAATCTTGACAGGATCGATCAAATAAAAATAGGCTGCAATGCCATACTACGTGATTGGCCGATGAATCATCTAATCTGTTGTGATCGCAAAATGGTGTTGGAAGCTATCAGTGAAATAGATCTGCAAAAAACTGTGGTGTACACCAGACCAGAATATATCCACATGCATCCATTATTGAAATCTCTGCCCACACTGCCTTATCACAGTGAGTTGAGACAGGATCAGCCCATGCATTGGGGCAGTGGTCCTTATGCTGTGCTGCTGGCCACTCAATTGAACACTGCAAATGCCACAATCAATCTTTTGGGATTTGATTTGTATGGCCAGGGAGAACACATCAACAATGTGTACAAAGACTCTCATGGTTACAATCGCAGCACAGATCGTGCGGTGGATCCTAGATACTGGATACATCAATTGAACAAAATATTTGAGATCAATGCCAAAATGCAATTCCAAATATATGTGCCGGACAACTTTATCAAACCCACAGTTTGGAATCATGCCAATTTGGCACATAAGAGCTTGACAACACTGAGGCAATAATGTAATAATACAAGATGTTTGCGATATATGTGGATTGCACACACACAGAGGACTTGGTATAATCCCTCTATAAAAATTCTTCTACCATATTGAAGGAGAAAATATGGTAAAATATTACAGTACAAAAACTTACGGCAACGACAGAGGTTTGAGCTGTGCTTTTAGACAATGGAAGAGCACTCACTCACACTGTTCACTGTTGCATGGTTATTCCATTGGTATCAAACTAATCTTTGAATCAGAAACATTGGATGATCGCAACTGGGTTATGGACTTTGGTGGACTCAAAGCATTCAAAGAATGGAGTGAATACATGTTTGATCACACATTATTGATTGCACAAGATGATCCACACCTAGACAAGTTTAAAAAATTAGCAGAGTTGGGCACCCACAGTGAAGGAGGAGTGTGTGACTTAAGAATTGTGGAAGCAGTGGGCTGTGAAAAATTCAGTGAACTGGTGTACAATGAAATGAACAAAATTTTGAACACTTTCAAAGCAGGCAAAACATACAAACTGCCCAACGGCAAAGGATTTGAGTGCAGATATCCTGTGGGGCAGGGAGTGCGATTGAAATCTGTGGAAGTGTTCGAACACGCTGGAAATTCTGCTGTATACGAAGTCTAAATAAATATCCTAGAATATGTCCCAACGATATGTGGTGTGCCTCAAACACGGCACCAAGTATGATGCTGAATATGTGAATGTGTTGCGAAAAATGACTCAGCGCAATTTTACCACACCGCACGAATTTGTGTGTTTCACCGAAGATCCCCGAGGCATAGACACAGGCATCACCGTATTACCCTTGCCCACTATACCACTCAAAGGGTGGTGGTTCAAACCCTTGTTATTCAATCCTAATCTACAAATTCAAGGTACCATACTGTTCATGGATCTAGATATAATTATTTTCAAAAACATAGACAAACTGTTTGAATACAAACCAGGAGAGTTCTGCGTGTGCCGTGATTTCAATAGATGTTTCCAACCTGAATGGAAGAAAATGAACAGCAGTGTGGTACGATGGGTCACAGGACAACATCCGCAACTTTACAACAATTTCGTAAAAGATCCACACACCACCAGCAAGAGATTTCACGGAGACCAAGACTGGTTGTATGATCAGGTGAAAAAACACTATCAGTTTTGGCCAGATGAATGGATACAGAGTTACAAATGGGAAATGCGTGGTAATCCCAAACTGGTGAGACAGAAATCAGGACAGAAAAATTTCACTGCTCCAGGTGAGCCCAAGATCAAAGCAGACACTGCTGTGGCTGTGTTTCACGGTGATCCCAATCCAAGAGAATGTGTGGACCCTTGGTGTCAAACACATTGGAAATAGCGACTGAATACACATTGACTGCAGTCAAAATATAGCATATACTACAGTATGATCAAAAGAATAGGTTTTTGTTGTGATTATTTTCATCCAGATCGCACACTCAGCAAAAAACAACTGGAAGAAATTGAACGCCCACGCAACACCAGAGCAACCACTGTGCGTTGGCTGAACGAACACCAAGCACAAGCCGAAGAAAAATTGGACTTTGTATTCAAACACAACATAGAAGCCATTAAAAATTTAATATTAAAAGTGAGTGAACTGCCACACAGCAGACGCATGTGTAGAATCAGTTCAGGCATATTGCCTTGTGCCACTGAAAACACTTGGAGATACTATTGGGACAAACCAGAAATTATAAAGTATTGCGAAAAACATTTTGCTGAAGCAGGTGATTTGGCTCGCCAACATGATGTAAAGATATCATTTCATCCAGGACAATACACAGTGCTGGCTTCAGAAAACCCTGACATAGTGGATCGCAGCATAGACGAATTTGAATACCATGTGCGTATGGCGAAGATGATGGGGTTCGGCAAACAGTTTCAAGACGGTTGCAAAATCAATGTACACATATCCGGCCGGCAAGGGCCAGAAGGCATCATAAAGGCATTGCCTAGATTGAGTCCCGAAGCACGCAATCTTATCACCATAGAAAACGATGAGATGGGTTGGGGATTGGACGCCACACTGCAATTGGAAAAACACGTGGCATTGGTGTTGGACATACATCACCATTTGATTCGCGATGAAGAATATATTAACTACAACGATGATAGAGTCAAAAGGGTGGTAGATTCATGGCGTGGAGTTAGACCCACCATGCATTATTCCTATTTCCGTGATGAAGCACTGCAGCCTGCATTTGATGCTGACACTCAGCACATGATGCACAAAAACATATTGCCCATAAAAGACATGATCACACTGGGCTGCAAAAAAGTTAAACTGAGATCTCACAGTGATATGTTGCCCAATGCAGCACAGAATGAATGGGCCTTGTCATTTTTAGATGCATTTGACATACAAGTGGAGGCTAAATCCAAGAACTTGGCAGCTGAACAACTTTGGAAACAAGCAGTTGAATTGAACTTAATAAAGAATTAACATGAGTGAGAAGACCAAACAACTGCTGCAAAAATTAAAAGAGATCACTGAGAAAGAACCTTGCCAGCAAAAGATTGAGGGCGTGTTGGTCAGCAACCTTGGTGGAGACAGAATTTACAGCGACTTCCACGGATCAGTGTATCTAATCAACCAGGACAACAGCTATTATCAAGGAAAAATCACTCAGCGATTCATCAAAATGCTGAACAATCAAGGTGAAGCCTTTAGATCCTATGTGTATGAAACTGCAGATGGCAGATGGTTTGATCGAGCAGGGTTACCCACACAGGCACCCAAAAAGATAGAATCAGAAGAATCTGAAAACTCAAACGAAAATACCACCTAATATTATTTTAAGCTCACATTTGTAATAAATACTGACATGCAGGACATGAAACAATGGATTCAACTATTTGAAGCCAAACAATCACGTGAAAAAACATTAGTGTTAGAAACATTGCCTTATGGCATGGGTGATTTGGATCCTGTTCTAAGCCGAGCCAATGTGGAATATCACTATGGTGTGCTGAGTCGAGGATATGTGAACAGATACAACGCAGGTGAAGGTGATGCAGATTTCAATTATGGTGGTGCTAAATTGCACAATTTATTTTGGGCTCAATTGCAAGCGCCTCGAGGCAGCAATCTGCCACAGGGCACAATAAAAGAATTCATAAACACTCATCACAAAGATTATGATAGTTTCAAAGAAACATTACTGTTGACCACAATGAAACTGCAAGGATCAGGATGGGTGTACTTGGCTCGATCCGGAGAAATCAAAACCACTCCCAATCAAACCTATCGCACAGACATATTGATGCCCATAGATATGTGGGAGCATAGTTTTATGGATTATGTGCCTGCCAAAGATGCTAAAAAAAGATACATCACAAATATTTTAAAAATAATCAATTGGTCAGTGATCAACGACCGTTTGAACACCAAATAATCACAGTTTATCTATAGGAGTGTCACTGCTGACATTCATGTCCAGTATTTTGCGCTGGCGCACACCTTGTTTCTGGGCAAAACGCTTGGGATCACATGCACCACACACATGCTTGTAATCATTGCTGATGCGTTTGACAGCTATGCTGCCTTTCTCGCGTTCGAACTGGGTGTGGCAGCTGTCGCACTGAAACCTATAGTAGGTTTTGTGCCGCACACAGGTGTGTTTTGTGCCCAGTTTACTGATGCGTTCAGTAAGACGTTTTTTTGTAATTTTTTCTATGAACATGCAGTTGTATTTACATTAGGATTTGTGTTTTTTTAATAAATAATTGAAACAGAACGGAAACACATGGCTGTAATCACTGTTACTGAAAAAGCTATTCATAAGATTCGCGAGTTGTGCCACACCAACGACAGATATGCCGTGAGACTCAGCATCAAGGGTGGTGGCTGTGCAGGCTATTCATATGATTGGGGATTTGCTGACGAGTCAGAAATTGCACCCTCAGATGAGTTGCTGAATTTTGGTGATGGAGCCAAGTTCACCATAGATGCTGCCAGTGTGATGTATATCTTGGGCACTGAGTTGGACTATGTGCATGAAGTGTTTGGTTCACAATTTCAAATTAAAAATCCCAATGCCAAGAGTGCATGTGGCTGCGGTGAGAGCATCAGTTTTGAAAAGGAGACAGCATAACACATGGCATTTCAAAATATCAATATCGGAGTAGAGGGCAATGACGGCACAGGCGATAGTATCCGCGATGCGTTTAGGAAAGCTAATGAAAACTTCACGGAACTGTATGCAGTGTTTGGTGCAGGTGGTCAGATAGCATTCACATCACTCAGTGACACTCCTGACGTGTTGGGCATAAGAAATATTCCCGTCAGCAACACCACAGGCACAGAATTGGAAATGCGTGAGCTCACTGGCGGCACAGGAATCTCAATCAGTTATGCCACACCAGGTGATATTACCATCACCAACACAGGCAGTGAGTTGGTGGATGATCTTTCACCCACACTGGGAGGACCTTTGAATGCCAATGGATTCCCTGTTGGTAGTGCAGTGGTCAGCTCACAAGCCGCAATAGATTTCAACAACACTCACGGCACAGCCATCACCATAGATGATTTGGTCATAACCAAAGGTTATGCAGATCAAAGGTATATCAAACTGGGTGGTGGCGCAGCAGGCACAGCAGGTCAGATCAGAGTGAGAAGTGAACCTGTGGATGCCGCAGCCTATACCAAGACTATCTCCAGCTACACAGCAGGCAACGCAGTGGTCACTGCACATGGTTATGATACCAGTGTGAATGGTTTAGAAGTGATCTACAACACCACTGGCGCAGCAGCTTCAGGATTGGTGAATGGCAGTGCATACTACATTAGATATGTGAATGCCAATCAATTGAGCTTTCATTCCAGTTTTGCTGAAGCCACCAACAATGATGACGTTACCAGAGTAAAAATCACTGTGGCAGGTGGCACAGGTGTACAGACATTCACTGATGCTGCTTATGATGATACACTGGCAGGATTCTTCCTCAGCGATGAAGCCATGCCAAGAGAATCCATTGTGAGACGTCAAGGAGACACCATGACTGGTGCTCTTTATCTTGATGACCATCCAGGAGACTTGGCAGGATTAGGTGCTCCCAATGGCGCGGATGATCTTCAGGCTGCTACCAAATTTTATGTGGACAACACCAGTTATTCTTCAGCCACCAACTTATTTGTGAGCATCAAAGGTGATGACAGGATGGAAGGCGTGCCACCAGACAAGGTGGGCACATCATTCAGTTATGCATACAAAACTATCAATGCTGCCTGTGTCAAAGCTGAAGAAATCATGCTGGCCACTCCGGTGGAGTTGGGGCCTTACACTCAAACCATCACTTATGATGATGGAGCCAGTGATTCAGTGGTGGTCACAGAAGGTGTCACCAGCGGCAGCGGTTACAACAATGTGAAATTGTTGATAGATGCCAACAGAACATTTATTATCAAACAGATGATAGGCTTTGTGAATGCTACCTATCCCAACTTTACCTACGATGAATTGATCTGTGAAAGAGATTTAGGATATATTTTAGATGGTATTGTGATCGATGTGTTGGCAGATCTCAATTCCAATGTGAGAAGTATTCAGGCAGGTATCAGATATTACAGCAACGCCAGCGGCGCCAAGGCCATCAATCAGCAGCTGACTGAAACATTGGCAGGCATCAACTATGCCAAATCCATCACCAACACTGTGCTGCAAAATCTTGCTGTGACACCAATCTATAATGCGGGATTCACTCAGACCTTTGACGCACCCAGCACTGTGAACAACACAGGCAGATCATCAGTGGACGCAAAATTTGACATCATAACCAACATAATTCAAAACGGCATCCTCAGTGCTCCACCAGAAGTGGAAGGCAGCACTTACACACTGACCATTGACAACGGTGGATTTGGCAATGTGGATCAGAACGATCCCAACAATCAAGATTTGATTCCAGGCAAATTGATCCGAGGCAAGACCACTGGTGCCATAGGCAGAATTGTTTCTGTCACAGCAGGTGGTGCAGTGGACACATTGGAAGTGATATTGATTGAACCATTGGAGTTTTTGGTAGGTGAAGGTTTGGAATTTGCTTCACAATTCAAACGCAACAACATCACCATAAGAGTAGAGAGTGGTACCTATCTGGAAGATTTTCCCATCAGAGTGCCAGATGGAGTCAGCATCAAAGGTGATGAATTTAGACGAGTAATCATTCGACCCAAGAATAGAATTTCACAATCTCAGTTTGCCAACACATATTTCTACAGAGATCTAGTGATAGATGGTCTCACAGTGACCACCACCAACTTTGGACGTCACTATCTAGCCGATCCCACTGCAGTGGTCAACACAGGAGTTAATTATACGAACGTGGGTGGCTATGACACTCAGGCCTTGACCATATTAAATGCCAAACCTGCTATACAGACTGCTGTGGTGAATTATGTGAATTCATTACTGAGTCCCAGCTCGTTGAACGCTGCCAACGAAGCAAGAAATCGCAGAGAGACTGGTACCATTGTGGATGCCATATTCTCAGATTTAAAAACTGGTGGCAATGAAAAAATATTGGAAGTGCAAGGCAACTTCTACAACTCAGGACTGATTGCCCAAGAGCAAGCAGGCATCAGCTATATTGCTACCTATATCAATGCCTCAGTGATTGCATCTGCTTCTGCAACCATTAAAAACATTGTCACTGCACAGATGGCTCGTGTGGTGTATGCATTCAATGGCTCATACAATCCGCCCAAACACAACAGAAACATGGATATGTTCCTCATGGGAGAAGCTACTATTTTGAGAAATATCAGTTCGCAGGGTCAGGGTGGATTCATGTGTGTGTTGGATCCGGCTTCACAGGTACTTAACAAATCACCTTATATTCAAACAGGTTCCAGCTTCTCTGCCAGCATCAACACTCAGGCATTCCGAGGTGGTATGTTTGTGGATGGTTCATGCGGTAACATACCCATCAATATCACCAATGTGGTGAACCCATTCGTATTGGATGTGGACAGCAACGCTGGTCAAGGATTATTCATAAGAAAACCACTCACTCCCACTGCGTTCTACATTGATGGAACCAGATATCAAGTGGATGCGATCAAAAATTATGACGGACCAGCAGGCACAGCAACTTTATTATTGAATGCCAGCAGCAATGCGGGATTGGGTTTTGTGATCACTTCGCCCATACCTTACACCACCATACTGCAGACAGCAGGCAATAGATCCATGTTGGCCAATGACTTCACACAGGTGAACGATTTGGGTTATGGTCTTTTGGTTACCAATGGTGCATTGTCTGAACAGGTCAGCACATTCACTTACTACTGTCATGCTGCCTACATGGCGCTGAATGGTGGACAGATCAGATCACTCAACGGCAGCAATGCCAACGGTGTGTATGGTTTGGTGGCTCAAGGTTCAGATCCTTTGGAAGTGCCAGATGATGTGGATCTAGTACGCAATATGGCACAGGTGGCCAAGGTGTATGATGATGGAGCCACCTATGATCACCCATTGCTGGCATTGAGCGTTTATGTGTACGATTTGGAATACATACCTCACAACAGATCCGAAATTGAAATAGATCACGATCCTTTGGATTCATCTGTGACTCTAGGCATACAAAGATACGAAATAGCCAGTGTGGAAACATTAACACCGCCAGTCACAGTGACAGGTCCTTCAGTCACACGTGATGGCACAGTGTACAAATTAAATCTCAGCACTGCAGGCACTGACAACGCCTCCACCACAGGACTCAAAGCAGTGTTGGCCAATCAACAGAATGTGACCATCAGAGCCAGTCAAGCACATCAATTCAGTGGAGTGGCCAATGTGTCACCCACACGTCCCAGCACAGCATTGGTGTTTTATGATGATACCACTGATATAGTGTATAGAACCACAGCATTCAACGTCACCAATGCAGTGGGCACAGCGTTGCCTGCCAACAACGTGATTGCTTCTTTTGATACCACATTTGACTTTGTGAGATTACAAATCAGACCTGCATCAGCTGTGTTAAACACCTACGCTGGCACAGGCACCACCATGGGAGCCACTGCAGGCGACGTGGTGTTGGCCATTGAGCAGATCACAGAAGCTTTGGACATCACCAGATTGAACACAGGTGCTATGAGTTTTGGTTGGGCAGGCAAAACACACAGAGTCACCAGTTATATAGACCGAGGCACTTATGCCACTGTGAGCATTGTGGATATCAGCAATATTAATATCTCAGGACCAGTAACAGGTATTCAAGAAACTTTGGTGCGAGGCGCTGGCACAGAAAACATTGTGTTGCGTTGCGGACTGTTGGCCAATGCCAATGCAGACATCACAGTGAAAATTTCCACCTGCAGAGCCACCGGACATGATTTCTTAGATATTGGCACAGGATCATTCAACAACAGCAATTATCCCAACAACATCTTCGGAGACCCAGCAATACTGGCTGCTCAGGAAAATGAAGTGGATGAACGAGGCAAAGGTAGAGTGTTCTATGTGAGCACTGACCAAGACGGTGTGTTTAGAGTGGGTAGATTCTTCACAGTGGATCAAGGCACTGGATCAGTCACATTCTCAGCTTCCATTGCGCTCAGCAACTTGGATGGATTAGGCTTCAAACGAGGTGTGATAGCAGCAGAATTTTCAACAGATTCAGCCATGACCGACAATGCTTCCGACACAGTGCCCACAGAATCAGCTGTGCGAGGCTATGTGGATCGCAGATTGCACTACACTCAAGCAGGCACTTTGGTGGGCAATCCTATTGGACCAGGAGCCATTGCCAGAGACGGCACCACATCATTCACCAACAACATCAGCGCTGGTGGATTCAAACTGATCACATTGGGTGCTCCTACCACATCACTGGATGCTGCCAACAAGGCCTATGTGGACACAACTTTGTATGACAGCGATCAGATAGAAGATTTAAGAAACGTGGATATCGCAGGTTTTGCAGCCAATCAAATATTGGTGTTCAATGGCAGACGCAGAATATTCACTGCACCAGAAACAGGCGGATTGTTTGCTGTGGGCAACACCATCACTGGCAGCAGCACTGGTTCAGTGGCCACCATCGTAGATTATGAATCGGTGGTATTGCCAGGCACTTTGAATGCAAGACGCATCACATACGCATTGGTGTCAGGTCCTGATTTTAGCACATTGGATTCTGTCAGCACAGGCGGCGGAGTTTCTGCACAAGTGATAGATGACCCCATGAATGAATTGGCCAATGGAGTTATGTCAGGCAGCACAGACATCTCAATCACTGCCACCAGAACCACAGCACAGACAGATTTAAACTTGCAAATAGTGGCCGGCAGCATCATCAACGCAGATGTGAACGCAGCCGCAGCCATACAGCAGAGCAAATTGGCCATGAACGCTGCCACCACACGTGCCAATGCTGTGGGAATCAGTCAAGCAGATTTAGGACTGGCTGCATTTGACAGCGGAGATTTCACAGTGACCAACGGTTGGGTCACATTGGCCACAGCTGGAGTGGATCTGGCAGATTTGCCAGACCTCAACCAGTATCAAACTTTTGGTAAGAACACAGCAGGTTCCGGTTCTCCCACCATCATCAGCTATGCAGATGTGATCAATTATGGATTGGGATTGGCTGATGGTGACTTCACTACCCTCATTCTTGCAGCAGCAGATCCAGGAGAGGCATTGATCAAGACCGGCTCCGGCACCTACGGCATCACCAATGTGAGCACCACAGGTGAAGTCAACAGCATCGTGAAGTCAGATGCCACAGGCATTGTGGATGTGGCTCAGTTGAAAGTGGATGGATTCAAATTGATCGACAGCAACACTGGTACCAATACCAGCATATTCACCACCAGAGGCAATGTGGACTTCCTCACAGCACAAGGCAGCACTGTGGCAGGCACCACACTGGCGTTCACTGGAAGAAAATTTGAGTTTGGTGGCAGCACATTGCCCAATTCACCCACTGCAGACACACTGCAATCACTGGGTGCCAATGAAGGCAGGGGCATAGCCACTCCTCACTTGTTCACAAAATTTATTGAGAGCGATGTGGTAGAGGCAGGCGGCACAGGTATTGCATTTGGCACTGGTGGTGGTTCGTTTGCAGGAGCAGGCAAGATCAGTATTGTGCTGGCAGGAGATGTGCCATTCATATTTGCTGGTGATGCTGATGATTCAACCAGCGTGACCCCAGGCATGTATCCGGATACCGACAACGTTTACACCATTGGTAACGCTTCAGCTAGATATGCCACCATATTTGCCACCACATTCCACGGCACAGCCACCAAAGCATTGTACGCTGACTTGGCAGAGAATTACACTGCAGATGTGCAGTATGATGCAGGCACAGTGGTGATGTTTGGTGGTGATAGAGAAGTGACCATCAGTATAGGTGAAGCCAATGCCAAATTGGCCGGAGTGGTCAGCACCAAGCCAGCATTTTTGATGAATGAAGAATTGCAAATGACTGCACCTTGTGCAGTGGTGGCAGTGGCTCTGCAGGGTCGAGTGCCATGTAAGGTTATAGGAAAAATTTTCAAAGGTGACATGCTGATATCCAGCAGCGTTCCGGGCGTTGCATGTGCGGCTCACGGCGAAATCAAAACAGGCACAGTGATCGGCAAGTCACTGGAGAATTATGATTCAGATCAAGTGGGTGTGATCGAGATTGCGATAGGTAGATAACATGGCCAAACAAACAGTGAACATAGGCACATCAGCCAATAAGGGCAATGGTGATCCGTTACGCACAGCATTCACCAAGATCAATGAAAACTTTACAGAATTGTACGTGCAAGATGTGCCAGCCACCAGTGCTGGAAAAACAGGTGATATCAAAGGCATGCTGGCTGTGGACACATCTTATCTTTATGTGTGTTTTAAGAATTATGACGGAGCTGGAGCAATTTGGAAACGTATTGCTTTAACAAGTTTTTAATAGGGGATAAATTATGGCAGATAGAATACCACTCATAGTAGACACCACAAACGGCAACAAGATCAAAGAGTTGCCCATAGGCGATAGTCTATTGATGACTGGTTCCAACATTGTGGGAGTGTCCGGCATCACTGCACTGTCCATCACCACCACCACTGGCACATTCACTAATGTCACTACGCAAAATCTCACAGTGACCGCTGACACCAATCTAGGCAACATTAACAACATCACTATCACAGGTGGCACAGCAGGACAAGTGTTGAGCACTGATGGCACAGGCAATTTAAGTTTTATAACACTGGGCAACTACAATCAAAGTTTAAATACCTCCGACAATGTCACATTTAACACAGTGGCCACCAGAAGAATCACTGCACCCATCAATGTCAATGCTGAGATACGCACCAGCAGCACTGAGGGTGGAATAAAAATTTGGCAATTTCTCAGCACAGGCAATGTAATATTTCCAGATGGCACAACACAAACCACTGCTTATACAGGTGAAGCAGGTCCACAAGGAGAGCCAGGACCACAAGGAGATCCAGGACCACAGGGAGATCCAGGACCTGCAGGACCACAAGGAGAGTCAGGTGCCGGAACTGACCAAGATGCTGAACTGTCGACCACAGGTTCACCAACATTTGCCACTATAATCGTAGACAGTGCTGGCACAATACAAACTTTTAATCCAGAACCAGAGTTAGACACATATTTTACGCTGCAAGGAGCCAATGATCGAGGCATAGCATTGCAGTCTACAGATTCGGAACACAACACGAAATCTTGGCTGTTCAACATTGATGGTTCACTAACTTTACCAGGCGATATCCGCAGCGAAAGTGCTATCAACATAGACATCAATCTCACAGATTCCACTCTGCGTAGATGGAGATTTGGTGAGGATGGTGATCTCGCGTTCCCTGACGGCACCGTGCAGACCACTGCATTCGATCATAATGCGGCCACAGTTGATATCACAAACACCAACGGCATTGACACCAACTATTCTATAACTTTCGTTGAAAGTAGGAGTGCCGCTCAAGAACTGCGAGGCGATGTTGATTTAACTTTTAACTCGGCAACTAATACCCTAACAGCAGCAAACTTTTCTGGTAATCTTACGGGTGTCGCCGACATCGCAAAAAACATAGAATCAGAAAATGCTGTAGAAATTAAAGTCAATCTCACAGACTCTACCACACGCATCTGGCGCTTTGGCGAAGATGGCAA
>Ga0172367_10003652_pt1 | contig 19677 bp, 15 predicted proteins | sample Lak10m_FD_114542 | JGI IMG/M metagenome (GOLD analysis project Ga0172367, IMG submission 114542) | Freshwater microbial communities from Kabuno Bay, South-Kivu, Congo - kab_022012_10m | ecosystem: Environmental > Aquatic > Freshwater > Lake | place: Democratic Republic of the Congo: South-Kivu...
AAAAAACACAGCAACTCCTGACAGAATCAATACTATGCCGATCCAGGTAAATATAGGTTTTGCGGTAGCCACGGTTAAATATACGTTTTTCTTCAATTGACGGATTTACCGGTAAATTTGAATTCCATGAACCGCATTAAGAATATCATTTTTGATCTCGGAGGTGTAATCATCAACCTTGATCCTGCGCGCACGAGAAGCGCATTTACCCAACTCGGGTTAACGAATTTCGATGCTTTATATTCATTCGCTCAACAAAGCGGAGTTTTTGATTTGTTTGATAAAGGTCTCCTGAGCAACGCTGACTTTCGTAATGAAATGAGAAAGCATATCGGCAATGAAGTAACGGACTCGCAAATTGACACGGCGTGGAACGCGATGTTGCTGGATGTTCCTTCAGAGAAAATTGAATTGCTCCGGCACATGAAATCGCGTTACAGAACATTTCTGCTTTCAAATACAAATCGAATTCATGTAGAGTGTTTCAGTGCAGAATTGGAGCGTGTGCATGGAAGTATAGATTTTTCTCCCTGGATGGAATGCTGTTATTATTCATGTGAAATAGGCATGCGTAAACCTGACGAGGAAATATTCCGCTTTGTCCTGAATGAAAATAATCTCCTTGCAGAAGAAACACTTTTCATTGACGATTCTCCGCAACACATTAAGGGTGCTGCAAAATGCAATATTGAAACACTGCATTTCACGCCGGGAAACAGTCTTCCCGATGCATTGCGTATTCGCGGACTACTCTGATTTCTCTCACAATTGCCAACATTCTGTTGTGCAAAATTGTAACCAAAATCATTTATTCTGAAACAGAGTACAGGGAACTTTGCCCCGTTAATCAAACCCTGTTTATCAAAATGAAAAAAACGTTACTTATTTCCTGCGCCCTGCTTCTCGGATTGGGAATGCGCGCACAACAACAGCAAAACCAACGTCCTTCAGAAACTCCGGCGTTACCCGTTCCTGCTGTGATGAATGAAGCACATGCTGCCTCATCTCCTGTTTTCCCGCAACCATTGTACACCAATGACGTTGTAATGAAAAATGATACTGCCGACCAACAACGCGTTCGTGTTTCAGTAGCATTTAACGGATGGCTCTTTGCCGCCGTAAATCGCGAGGATGCTGTTTCAAATGAAGGAGGGCTTTCCATCCTTCGCTCTCAAGACAATGGAATCACATGGCAGCAAATTGACGGTTACTTCCCATCCGGAACACGTTACCCGGCGTTTGATTTGGTTATTGCAGGCACTGACACCAACAGTCTTGTGGTATATCTTGCCGGAGTTAACTTCAATGTCTCTACAGGCAACTACGTGCTGTTTGTTGATCGCTATGACGGTCGTACAGGATCTTTTCTCGGTAGCAATTTCAACCTAAGTGCAGGGCAACAAAAAATTTACGACGTTGCTTTAGCAACGGATTACACACATCCTGCAGTCGGAGCAAGTCCATACAGTCTCGGAATGCTTTATTCGAGATACACTTCGTCTCAGGATTCAATTGTGTTCCGCGGATCAATAGATGGTGGCGCAACCTGGACAGTAAATGAATCTGTTGCTACTACCGGATACTATTTCGGTAAACTGTCCATCTCATACGGACGCAGCGCAAGCGGGTCCAACGGTCGTTACTTCGGTGCATGGGAACGTCGTCCTTCTTCTTTTGCGAGAACAGGAAACATTTACACTTCGCGCAGCCAATCTACAGTTGATGGCCCATGGATCACTCCTGAAAATGTTGACTCTGTTTCCACTACCATGATCGGCCTTTGTGCGAATCCGCAAATCGCTACATCATTCGGAACAACCGATAATGATAGTGGTTCAGTTACCGCAATGATTCTTGTACAGCGCGATTACACAGGAAACGGTTCCGATTACGATTTGCTCGGCTTCTACAACAAGCGCGCTCACTTTACGAATTTCTGGTATCGATTGGATGTAGTAAACACCAGTGAAAACGACCTTCAGCCGGATGTATCTTATGATCCTGCGAACCAGAATTTCCTTGCTGTTTACTACGATTCAACCAACGGTAAGTTGCCGTATCTCGTAAACAATTTCAATCTGGCTACACCAAGTGCATGGACAACCATAAGCACTCAATACAATGATGTAACCACTAACCTTCGTGGTGCATGGCCACGCGTTGAAATCAATCCGGTAGCTGTTCAAACTGCACATGCATGGCTTGCTTTCGATGGTTCCGGTAACGGCGTTGCGATGTTTGATGCAGAATACAACTACACGGGCATTGCAGATAATGTCAGCGTTCACGGTGGAATGTCAACTGTGTTCCCGAACCCTGCGTCAAACGCAATGACAGTTACTTACACAACTGCTCACGACGCTGCGGTATCTATCAACGTGTACAATGCGCTCGGAGAACTGGTTTCTGCACGTAACCTCAGAAACAAACCTGCAGGTGATTACACAGAGCGTTTCGATGTTACAAACTGGAACAACGGAATCTACTTCATTGAAGTGGTTACAGGTGAAACTAAATCTGTAAGCCGCATCTTAGTAAAACACTAAACGATTTTCACTTAATAAAAAAGGTCGCCTTGAACAGCGACCTTTTTCTTTTATCTGATTTCCTGACACAGTTCAATCAGAACTCCGTTAGTTCCTTTCGGATGCAGAAAGCAGATGAGCTTGTTGTCCGCTCCCTTTTTTGGAATCTCGTTCAATAATTGGAAGCCTTCGTCCTTCAGTCGCTTCATCTCCGCTTCAATATCTTCAACGTCAAATGCGATGTGATGAATGCCTTCTCCTTTCTTCTCAATGAACTTCGCTATTGGAGAATCCGGATTCGTTGCTTCGAGCAACTCAATCTTATTCGGACCATTCATGAAAAATGAAGTCATCACACCTTCACTTTCCACACCTTCAGTTTTATAGGGCGGATTACCGAAAAGCTTTGTGAAAAGCTCATTAGATTCTTTGAGACTTTTCACTGCAATACCGATGTGTTCGATCTTGTTCATCATAGCTTCAAAAAAAAACCCGTCAGCGAAGGACGGGATAATTCTGTTTATGGTGTGTAGGAAATTACTGTTTAAAGAACTCCGCTGTTTTATTGTCGTAGTTCAGGAAGTATCCGCCTTTTGCCAAACCGGTTACGTCTATTGTACTTCCGAATCCTTTCTTCACGATGTTGCCGAACTGGTCGAAAATTTCATACATCGTTTCTCCGCCTTCAAAAGTGATCTTGTCTTTCGCTTTTACAGGATAGAATGTAATTGCAGGTTTTGTAGAAGTACACTTTGCTACCGGAGATGTACGAGCCTGACCGGAAAAATCAACCTGTTTAACACGGAACTGATTTTCACCTGAATGTGGTACAACTGCAAATGAATAGTTATTAGGACCTGCAGTACCTAGACCTTCAACTTCTCCGATTTTCACCCACTTGTTCCAACGGAACTGCTCAATAATGTAAGTAAGCTTCCCTTGTTCGCCTGTGGTTGTCCACTTCAATAGATTTGCATTACAGTCAACAGTTATTGAAGTTGTAACGAAAGTTGATTTCGGCTTAAGAACTTCAGGATTGAGAACTTTCGGTTTGCAATCGTCTTTGTGGAAGATCTTAATGGTAACAGGATCTCCCGGCTTCAACTGGAAGTTGCGAAGGTCAATTTCGAAAGCACTTGAGCCGATCTCATCTGTAGTGATCTGATCGTTCACGCGAACTTCGTACACGCAGAAACCAACGCCGTTACTGGCAAACGGGTTCTGAACATATACGTTCTTGCTTTGATAAGTACCTTCCAAAAGGATCATGGATTGAGCATATCCGGTGATGGAAATAACTAACGCAGCGAGTATTGTAACTAAGAGGTTCTTTTTCATCGTCAGGCTTTCTGTGCAGGGGGTCCTCCGATTTTGCGAGGCAATATTAACAGGTTAGCAGGCAAAAACAAAATAAAATGGCGTTTTTTTTCGACAAACACCCTGCCAGAATAGGCGGAGCGCTTGAAAAATGAAGGAAATTTTCGTATTTTACTGTTTTTCAGTACGTTGTGGGTCGTTGCGATTTTGGCGCCCGATCAAAAGTTGGTCTTTTGCCATAAAAAGCCTAACCTTGCAGGTTATTGAGCAGTCGTATTGACTCTCATATAATATTCGAATTCTCAACCCTTGATATGAACAAACTCCTCTTCATACTTCCATTTGCCGTTTTTGCGGTGTCGTGCGGACCCGGAAATCAAGGTGATGAGCGCTCAGCAAAAGGCAAAGGCGATTACCAGCCTGTTTATGGCGGAACTCTTCATTACAATGAAACGGATAAGTTGCAAACATTGGCGCCTGCACAGATTACCGATGCGATCTCCAATCACGTTGCCACCCAGATTTATGAGGGGTTGGTAAAGTTTGATCCTCGTACTTTGGAAGTAGCTGCAGGAATTGCAGAATCTTGGGAAATTGATGAAACAGGAACGGTTTATACATTTAAGTTGCGTCAGTATGTGAAATTTCACGATGACGCATGCTTTGCAGATGGCAAAGGGCGCGCTGTGACCGCACAAGATGTTGTTTATTCGTTCGAACAACTTTGTACGAATAACGGCAAAAACGAAAATTTCGGGACCACTTTCAGCCAGCGTGTTGTTGGAGCTGATTCATATTATGCAGCTGGCGCAGGAGCAACTCCTGGAAGTCTGGAAGGCGTAAAAGCAATTGATGAAAAAACTGTTCAGATCAAGTTGATCAGCCCGAATAATTCTTTCCTGTATGTGCTTGCAAATTCATCGGCGAGTATCATTCCGAAAGAAGCAGTTGAGAAATACGGTGATCAAACTCACGTTGGAACTGGCCCGTTTGTTTTCGCGTCGGTTTCTTCCGACACCTCTCTTGTGACATTGGTACGCAATCCGAATTATTACGGAAAAGATTCATTAGGCAATCAATTGCCGTTCATGGATACAATCAATATTTCATTCATTGATAATAAGGCTGCAGAATTGCAATTATTCCAGGAAGGAAAACTTGATTTTGTTTGGGGGTTGAATGCTGATGCCGTGAAAACATTTGTTCCGCAAGTGATTCAGGATTTCACAGCGAAGCCGCCGAAGTATGTGCTGTATCATTCTTCAGAATTGGTAACACAGATGTACGAATTCAACACTACGCGTCCACCGTTTAATGATGTGCGCGTTCGTAAAGCACTCAACTATGCTGTTGATCGTAAATATATTGTTGATGAAGTGCTTGCCGGTGAAGCTTACGGTCCGGGAATCAATGGTATTTGTCCTCCTGCTTTGCCAGGTTATAAGGCAAGTGAAATTGCCGGTTATGAAAAAATCGGTGAGACGGATTCCGCAACTAAAAACAACAAAATTGCAGAGCGCGAAATGGCACGTAAACTTCTTGCTGAAGCAGGATATCCCAACGGAAAAGACTTTCCGGTTGTGAGACTCGTGCTGAATAGTGGCGGTGCGCGTAACACACGTGTTGCAGAAGCAATTTCTTCTCAATTGAAAGAAGTGCTTAACATCAACGTTGAAATCGCAGCGGTATCTTTCCAACAGAAACTGAATGATGCGAAGTATGCACGCTCTGACATATATCGCTCAGCATGGGTCGCGGACTATCCATCTGCAGAAACTTTCCTTTCATTGTTCTACGGTGCTGATGTTCCGGACAGCACTTCACAACCTTCGTTCCCGAATACTTCACGTTACAGAAATCCGAAATTCGACAGCTTGTTTAATGCAGGAAGAATGGCGAAGACTCAGGAAGAAGCCAACCGACTTTTCCTTGAGGCAGAACAGATCATGATGAATGATGCGCCTGCAATGATTCTGTGGTACGATGAAAATTATCGTCTTGCTCAATCGCGCGTGCGCAACTTCTGGGCAAACCCGATGCGTTACTTCGATTTCTCTCAGGTTTATCTGAAAGAACAGAAGAAACCTGAAGGTGGAAAAGACGGCGCAGCAAAAGAAAATAAATCGTCAGCTATTCTTTCGTTCGAAAGAAGAAAGCTGGCTTAATTAACGACAACGAATTCCGGAATCCTGCTTTGGTGAATAAACTGAAGCAGGATTTTTTACAATTGTTCAACGATAAAATTTCAGCGTCATGAAAAATCTGCTTCTGTTTGCATTGCTGATTCCGTTCTGCAGTTTCGCACAGGATCACCAACAGAAAATTGAATCTCCGGTTTCGTCTGTCATCGTTTATCTGACAGGCGGAGAATTCATGCACCGAAAACAAGTAACACTTTCTCCGGGCAGAAACGAATTGGTTTTTGTCGGACTGTCTGCACACCTGATTGCAAAGAGCATTCAGTTCACCGCTACGGGAGATGTTGCTGTTCTCGCCATCAGCAATCGTGTCGATTATCTTTTCGGACAAAAGAAAAGCGACGAGAAAACGAAAGCGGTTCTCGACTCAATGATTCTGATGGAAGATGCGCTCGCAATTACGCGAGGCAATATCGATGCGTACACTCGTGAAAAAACAATGCTCGAACAGAATCAGCAAGTGGGTGGAGAAAAAGGTGCAACTGCTGCAGAGTTGAAAGCATCCGCCGATTTTTATGTGCAGCGCTTAATGGAAATCAATACTGAAATCGTAAAGCTGAATCGCAAACAGAAAAACCAGCAGGACGTTTACAACAGATTGAATCAGCAGTATTACGCTATGAATCGCCGTGAGCATCCGCCGATGGCTGAGATTACTGTGCTGGTGAATAACAACACTGCGGCAAAAATCGTTTCAGATATAGAACTTCGGTATGTTGTGAGTGACTGCGGTTGGGCTCCTGCGTATGATCTCATTGCAGAAGATGTAGGGAAACCGATTGATCTGAAATACCGTGCGAAAGTGTTCAACAGCACAGATGTGGATTGGATTGGCGTGAAGATGAAACTTTCTACTGCTGATCCTATGGCGAGCGCTACAGCACCGCAGTTGGAAAAGTGGACACTGAATTTTGATCAGCCGCAGAATTACAGACAGCAGAATTATCAGCAGCAGCAGACATACGGTTACAACAATAATGGCAACGCTCCTGCAACATTGCAAAGTCAGAACGTGTGGAATGAATCAGCTGCTAAGGGCAATATCGATTCAGAAGAAGAACGTCCGAATGTTCAGTACGAGCAGATTCAGGTTTCTGAACTTGCTGCGGAATTCGACATCAAACAGACATATGATATTCCTTCAAACGGACAGCCGTACATTGTTGATGTAACTTCTTATACACTCAACGCTTCCTATCGTTACAGTTGCATTCCGAAAATGGAACGCGAAGCATTTTTGATGGCGCGCATCACCGGTTGGGAAGATCTTGATCTTGTTGAAGGACCTGCGAATGTGTACTTCGGCGGAACCTATGTCGGCCAATCGTACATCTACACGCGCAGCGTTAATGACACATTGGATCTTTCGCTCGGTCGTGATAAAAAACTTGTTGTTACGCGCACAAAACTGAAAGAGTTCAATCAGGAGAAACCGACAAGTTCAACGAAGAAAGAAACATACTCTTACGAGATTGTCGTGAAGAACACGCGTAAAACTGCTGTTGAAGTAGAACTGATGGATCAGATTCCTGTTTCGCAGGACGCAGAAATTATTGTGGAAACACAAGAGTTGTCTAAAGGCGTTCTTGATCCTGCAACAGGATTTGTAACGTGGCATTTAAACATTCCTCCTGGAGAAACTGCTCGCGTTGTACTCACCTATTCGATTAAATATCCGAAGAACAAACAGGTGAATACGCGCAAATACAAATACAAGTCGCGCGCGAAATTCTGATCAGCCACAACAACAAATTCTGCAGTAATTCACTGCTGACTCCGGCGTGAACAATCATTACACAACACTTGGCGTTGCGGACAATTCTCCGTTAGCAGACATCAAAGCTGCTTACCGGAGGCTTGCCAAATTGTATCATCCGGATCTTAATCCCGGGAATAAACATGCCGAGGAACGATTCAAGGAAATTCTCGAAGCGTACACGATTCTTTCGGATGATGTTCTGCGTGCGCAATACGACAGAAAGCGAAAAGGTTTGAATGATGACTATTCCAACTTCTTCGCGCAACAGAATCAACCCGAAAAGAAGCGCGATTCGGGAAGAAAAGAATATCCGCCCGAGTATATAGAGATGATGCGACAGCGCAACAAACAGCGCGTGTTGCGACAGATTCAGCGCAGAAAAAAATTGTTGCGCGGAATGATCATCACGTTCGTGTGTTATCTCGTTGCAACAGGACTTTTTGAAATGTGGGTTGACAAGCAACGTGAAGCGGAGTCGCAAATACTCAAAGAGCGCATTGCTTCAAGTGAAAAACAAAAATCAGCTCCGGAAGTTGTTGCAGCAATTCACAATCTCGATTCACCTTACGACAGTGTTTTCGGTGCAGGACAAACAACATGGTTATCGCCCAATCAAGTTGTAGTTATCAATCCGTTTTCCGATGCGGTGATTTGTCTGAGTCAACATGCGTCACCGTTTAAAACCATCCGCAATGAATTCATCACCGGCGGACAAAGTTTTGTGATGAAAGAAATTCCGAACGGTGAATACGATGTTAAGGTGATGTTAGGAAAAAACTGGAGCGACACTGTGCGAGTTGCTGATGGACGGAAACTCGGAGGATTCACAGACGGTGTGCTGTATTTTAAAATGGACAGAAGGCCGATAGCATTGGAAAAACCATCCTACAACAAGCAACAAACAATTACAACAGACACTGTGAGAATTGCACCCGGCAAAGTAAGTATGACCCCGATTTCCGCTGAGGAATTCTTTTCTGCAGGTTCGAAATAAGATTAATTCGACAGTTCGAATGATTACGTCTTCGATCGGAGATGCCGCGATCCACTTCCGTGACCGTTTATTCCCTATCTTTGCACCTTCATTTTCAAAAGCATGAATCAGATCAGAAATATTGCGATTATCGCACACGTTGACCACGGAAAAACAACCTTGGTGGATAAGATGCTCCTTCAGGGAAAACTGTTCCGTGAAAATCAGGAAACAGGGGAACTTATTCTTGACAACAACGATCTCGAACGTGAGCGCGGAATCACAATCCTGGCGAAAAACGTTTCGGTAAATTACAAAGGCACGAAGATTAACATCATCGATACTCCGGGCCACGCCGATTTCGGAGGAGAAGTTGAACGCGTGCTGAACATGGCCGACGGTGTAATTCTCCTCGTTGATGCGTTTGAAGGACCAATGCCGCAAACACGTTTCGTGTTGCAGAAAGCGCTTCAGCAAGGAAAGAAAGCAATTCTCGTGATCAATAAAGTTGATAAACCGAATTGCCGTCCGGATGAAGTACATGATCAGGTTTTCGATCTTTTCTTCAACCTCGACGCAACCGAAGAGCAACTTGAATTCAAAACCGTTTACGGTTCATCAAAGCAAGGTTGGATGGGCCCGGATTGGAAAACTCCGACTTCAGACATTGCATATCTTCTCGAAACGATCATTGAATACTTCCCGAATGCGCCAATGCATAAAGGAACACTGCAGATGCAGATCACTTCGTTGGATTATTCCTCTTTCGTTGGTCGTATTGCTGTAGGTCGCGTTTATCGCGGAACAGTGAAAGAGAACATGCAGGTTTCGTTGGTGAAGCGCGACGGATCAATCAAGAAGATGCGCACAAAAGAACTTTTTGTGTTTGACGGATTGGGCAAGAAAAAAGTTGAAAGCGTTGACGCCGGAGATATTGCTGCATTGACAGGCATTGAAGGATTCGACATCGGTGATACGATTGCAGATTTTGAAAATCCGGAAGGATTGCCGGCGATCAACATCGATGAACCGACAATGAGCATGTTGTTTACCATCAACAACTCACCGTTCTTCGGGAAAGAAGGAAAGTTTGTTACATCACGGCACTTGCGTGATCGTTTGTGGAGAGAGCTTGAGAAAAACCTTGCGCTTCGCGTTGAAGAAACAGATTCTCCGGATTCATATCTCGTTTACGGACGCGGTATTCTTCACTTGTCAATTCTTATCGAGACGATGCGTCGCGAAGGATATGAGTTGCAGGTTGGACAGCCGCAGGTTATCATTAAAGATATTGATGGTGTGAAGCACGAGCCGGTGGAAGTTCTGAGCGTTGATACGCCGGAAGCAACTTCAGGAAAAGTAATTGAACTCGTGAGTCAGAAAAAAGGTGAAATGCTGATCATGGAACCGAAAGGTGATTTGATTCACATGGAGTTTGATATTCCTGCCCGCGGATTGATCGGTTTGCGTAACAACGTACTTACTGCAACGGCAGGTGAAGCAATCATGGCACACCGTTTCAAAGCATATGAACCGTGGAAAGGTCCGATTCCGGGACGTATTGCTGGCGTTCTTGTTGCGAAAGACAAGGGAACTGCTGTAGCGTATTCAATTGACAAACTTCAGGATCGCGGAGCATTCTTCGTTTCTCCGGGAGATGAAATTTACAACGGACAGGTTATCGGAGAACATATTCGTCCGGATGATCTGGTTGTAAACCTTGTTGTTGAGAAGAAACTCACGAACATGCGTGCTTCAGGAAGTGATGCGAAAGTTGCGATTGCACCTGCGATCAAACATTCACTTGAAGAAGCGATGGAATACATCCAGGCTGATGAATATGTGGAAGTAACTCCGCTTTCCATCCGTTTGCGTAAGATTCATCTCGATCCGAATGAGCGCGACCGTTTGAAAAAGAAAATGGCTGCCGAGTCATAAATAAAAAAGGGCTGAATTACTTCAGCCCTTTTTTATTTCCGTTTGATTCTTATTAAGCTTCAGGTGCAGCAGAAGGTTTTGCTCCGCGGAGCGACTTCGCTGATTCCAGCATTTTGTCAACTTGCTCTTTCTTGAAAGCATTATCCGGATTACCGTTGTTGTCGCGAGCGTAGTAAACGTCGGTTCCGATCTTCACGATTGTCATGAAGTGGAACATGGAGAGTTCCCCGAACTTCGTTTCCCAAACGAGTGTTGAAGCATCGTTTACAGTAAACGTGCTCATGCCTGCGTCTGTTGCTTCGATAAGACTTTTCTGTTTTGCGAGATCCTGCTCTTCTGTTCCGGCGGTATTCACGAGAATGTCGAAACCGTTTCCGATACGAAGTTGAATTCCTGATGGAGTTTCCATAGCCTGTAAACTTCCGTTGGACGAATCAGGAATATTGATTTTAACCGGTTGTCCGAGATCGGTAAGATCTTTTGCAACCATTCCTTTAGGAATTACTTCCTCTTCAACTTTTGTTTCGCCCGGACCGCATGATGTCCACAATAAAGGAAGTGCGATCGCAGCGAGGAGAAATAATTTTTTCATGTGCCGTGTTTTATTCCGGATTGCCTCCGGGGTTTTGTTTGAATCAAAGATACAATTTCAATTGAACGCGCATGAATGAAGAAACTATGCGCCGACTACAACGAAAAGACCCTCCGGCTGAGCCGAAGGGTCTTTTTTTTAAGAGGAGAAAAATTACTTTTTCTTCTTAGCTGCTTTTTTAGCTGCTTTCTTAGCTGCTTTTTTCTTAGCAGGCTTTTTCTTAGCTGCTTTCTTAGCTGCTTTTTTCTTAGCAGGCTTTGCTGCTTTTTTGGTTGCTTTCTTTGCCATGGTTTTTAAGGTTTTGAAAACTTATTTGTGACGAAGTAAGAAAAATTTAGTACACGAAAAAAATTATGAACATTGTATTTTTCAACATGGATTTGTTAATAAGGATGATTAGCTTATCACACGTGAAGAATTGCGTGCGATTATTTCAGCGAAGTGCAGAAGCATTTCTTTCAGAAAATATTTTTCGTTGAATCGCTGCATCCCTTTGTTCATGCGTGTTCCACGTGATGTGATGATTTTGAAAGTGAGATTGTTCATGCGTAATTCATCTTGCATAACACGCTTACTTGCGTGTCCATGATGCCATGTAAAAACTATCGCCGGAATTTTCATCTGCACCGATTCTTTTTTCCGTTTCGAATGCCCATTCATCCTTTTTGAGATCAGAAAACCATTTTGACTGCATTTCACCTTCAGATGGAAACACACTGCAAGTAGAATACACCAATCTTCCTCCGGGCTTCACCATCTTCGAATATGATTCGAGAATGTGTCGTTGTATTTCACGCATGCGCACCAGATCTTCTTCTTCCATTCTCCATTTAGCATCCGGATTTCTCCGCAACACGCCGGAACCGGAACAAGGAACATCAAGCAACACAAGATCTGCTTTCGCATTGAATGCTTCGGGAGTTTGATTTTCATTCAACTCAACAGCTTCAACAATATCTGTTTTTGCCTTCGTGCATCGGTCGCGCAATGTTTTCAGTTTGCCCGGAATATTGTCCATCGCGTAAATTTTTCCGGAGTTCTTCATGATTGAAGCCAATTGCAATGTTTTTCCTCCGGTTCCTGCACATGCATCAATCACAATCATTCCCGGTTTTACATTGCAGAACAATCCGACTTCCTGCGATGATCGATCCTGAACTTCGAAAAGCCCGTCAGCAAACTCTTCACATGAAAACACATTTGCATATTTCGCAAGTACGAGCGCATCCGGCAATCCCGGAACCGATTCACACATTGAGGTTGTCTTTGCCAGTCGTACTGCAAGTTCGTCTGAAGTGATGCGCGAGCTGTTTGCGCGAAGAAAAACTTTCGGATCGGAATTCATAAAGTGCACCACTTGCTCCCATTTCTCTTCGCCCATTTCTTTCACGCCGGTTTCATCCATCCAATCGCTGACCGATTCGCGGATTTTACGCACGCGCATGTACTTTCTGAATTTATCCGCCAATCCCTGATTGCCGTGAACTTCGTGCCCGCGATAAACCGCTGACCAGATTTCGAATGCTTCAATCAATCGCTCTGCATCCGCCGGAAAAAGCACTTCACCCATGCGCACTGCCGATGTAATCGGTCGCCAGAAGCGAATGAGTCCGTAGAAAATCTTTGCTGTTTCTCTTCTTACAATCTCATCGCTCACGCGGTTTACGCGAAAGAGATTGTTGAGAATCAAATCTGCTCTGTCGTTGCCTTGCATGAGACGCGAAAGCGCATCGAATACCAATTGCTTAATGACTCTTTTACGTTGTCCGTGATCCATGAAGCAAATGTATTGTATCCGGCTTTCGGCAACAGGCGGTAACATGAGAATAGTCCACATTGCATAGTTCATAGCGCGGAACATTCGGACGGTAAAGCATTCGTTCTATATTTACTTCATGCTTACCGCAGCGGTGTTCATCTATCTTTTTTTAAGTCTGGCAGCCGGAGTTCTGGCCGGTCGACTGGTTAAGACGGAATCTGATTTCGTTTCTGCAGGACGCAAACTGCCGCTGATCATCGCAACGGCAACGGTGTTCGCAACATGGTTCGGATCGGAAACGGTTCTTGGTGCATCATCACGTTTTCTCGACGAAGGAATCAACGGAACGATAGAAGATCCTTTCGGCGCTTCGCTTTGTCTGTTACTGGTCGGTTTGTTTTTCGCGCGACCGTTATACCGAATGAATCTGTTGACCTTCGGTGATTACTATAAAGTAACCTACGGCCCGAAAGCGGAATTTGTTGCTGCTGTATTTCTGATTCTGTCGTATTTAGGATGGGTGGCCGCACAACTTGTTGCTTCCGGAATCATCATTCATTCCGTGATTCCATGGATCGGTGTGACGCAAGGCGTTTTGATTTCTGCATTCATCGTCATCACTTACACCGTTACCGGAGGAATGTGGGCCGTATCGATCACGGATTTCATTCAAACCATTCTGATTATCGCAGGATTGGTAATTGCTGCGGCAATTTTAGTTCCGGAATCAGGAGGATTAAGTCATCTGATTGATTCCGCGCCTGAAAATTTCTTTCGGATTAATCCCGAACGCACCTGGCAAGGATGGCTCACACATATTGCTGCGTGGATTACCATCGGTCTCGGATCAATTCCGCAACAAGACGTTTATCAACGCGTGATGGCTTCGAAAAATGAAAAGACCGCTGTTCGATCGTCGTTGTTGGGTGCAGTATTTTATCTGACCATTGCTTTGATTCCTTTGTTGCTCACACTTTGTGCGAAACAGTTGCTTCATGAGATTCCGGAAGACGCGCAGTTAACATTGCCGATGCTCATCTTAAATCACACCGGAACACTTGTTCAGATTCTGTTCTTCGGCGCGCTGTTATCTGCAGTAATGAGTACGGCCAGCGGAGCGTTGCTTGCACCCGCAGTAATTCTTGCGGAGAATATTGTTGTTCCACGATTGAAAATTGCTCCGGCGGATAAAGTCAAACTTCGCATCACGCGGATTTGTGTAATACTGATAGGAATCATATCCACGGCATTTGCATTGTGGCGACAAGACATATACGAATTAGTAGGCGAAGCTTCGGTAATCAGTCTTGTAGGATTATTTGTTCCGCTGTGCGCCGGTTTGTTTTTTAAAAGCAGAAATGAAAAAGCTGCAATTGTTTCCATGATCGGCGGAACGCTGATATGGATTCTTGCAGAATTTCTCGCAACGGAAATTCCTCCGCTTCTTTTCGGACTCGCAGGGGCAATCGCCACAATGGTGTTTATTTCTGTAATTTTACCGCAGAAGAAGAAGGATGCTTCATTACACGACTGAAATAGATTTAGGCGGCATCATAATCCGCGATCCGGTTACAACAGTTACAAATCTTGTGATTTTTGCTTTCGGGCTTGGATGTTATCGTCGACTCACGCGTGAAGATCTCGAATACCCGAATAAAAACTGGAATTCCTTTTTTTTGCTCGTCGGCATTTCATCGCTGATCGGAGTTGCGGTTCATGGATTCTCAAAATACATTCCGGAGCATGTACATTTCTATGTTTGGTGGGCTATGGGTGTAGTGCAAGGTGCGGGAATGTCGTTGGCGCAGTTTGGTGTCGGGTCAAACGTCTTTTCCAAGCACAAAAGTCTGATCGGAATAATTTCAATTATTCAGTTTGTTCTGTTTGCCGGAGGATTAATGATAACAGGGAAATTCGGTATTGCCACATTTCATATTGCCTTATGTCTTGTTCCGATAATGATCTATTATATCTTTCACGGAGCAAAAGGGAAGAAAGCAGAAATGCTGGTGGCCGCAGGGATTATTGTTTCAGTAATGACAGCCGTGGTACACACTTTTAAGTTGTCATTCGGGCAATGGTTCAATCACAACGATATCTCGCATGTGCTGATCATCATCAGTCTTGTGTTGATGTATCGCGGTATGAAAGCGGGACTTTATGTAAGATCCGCGTTTATTTCTCCAGCATAATCCTGTCGGAACCGTCGAAGTACGGCGCCTGAATGGAAATGATTCGCAGCGGAACAGTCGAAGTTACTTTTGCTGAATGCGGTGTTCCTTTAGGTATGAAAATAACATCGCCCGCTTTGATGTGAATATTCTGATCGCCCAGACGCATATCGGCCTCTCCGGAAAGCACAACCACCTGTTCGGTATGATGCGCGTGATAATGCAATTTCACTTCTGCCGGAATTTCAATGATAAAACTGCTCGACAAGGAATCAGAGTGAAGCGCTTTGACAAAGTTTTTCTTGGCATCCGGCGACTTCACGGTATCTGTACTGATGACACCTTGAGCTGAAAGTGTAAAGCCCGTACTGGTCAGAAGGAGCGTGAGCAGTGTTTTCATGCGAGAACGTATCGGAGTAGTAGAGTATAATAGTATAAGAGTAGGTTAGTATTGAAGTGAATCGGTATTAAAGTATACAAGTATAGAAGTGTAAAGGTAATACACTGATACTTTAATACCGATTCGCTCCAATACTTTGCTACTAACCTACTCCAATACCAACCTACTCCACTACTTCCCGACTTTCACCCGCATTCCTTCACTGTGTGCAGCAAATTCAGGAGCATACATACACTGAACAGTGGTTATACCGTTCGAGAAATTTCCTTCGTGCGCAACGAACAACGGATACTCGAACACGTAGGAACCTTTCTTCAGATAAGGAAAGAAGAAGTTGGTTGAAGCGTCACGTGTGCTTTCGTAATAGCCGAGTCCGTCCTGCCATTTGTATTGCGAGAACACATTGATCGGTTCGAATCCGGATGCACGCATATCTTTCATGTGTACATATTCCAGATCACGATCAGTACGAAGCTCAATACGAACTTTGATCTTATCTCCCGGTTTCAACACTGTTTGTTCTGTTACCGGTTCGATTACCGGACCTGAAGCTGTGTAACGCGTCACGAACAATTTCTTCACCACTTTCAAAGAAGTGTTCGCCGGCGTAACCTTGTCCATGTCTTCAAAATACTGCCAGTACATTGCGCCCCATGAAACACCTGGTCCTGCTTTCTTGACAGTGATCTTGCCTATTGATGCAGCAATGTCTTTTCCTGTCCACGCCATTTTGAAATAACCTGTTCCCGCTTCCTGTTGCACACCTGCTGCTTTCGGATCGATGGTTTGATTGCCTACAACAATTGTTACATCAGATTCCGTGGCGAGCCAATCGGTTCCCTGAATGAGCAATGCGTAACATGCTTCAACAGTTGCCTTCGTTGTTTTCCAATCGTTGGTCTGTTTATTCTTCAACAGCCACACGCGGATATCATCAACTGATTTCTGATCGTTGCTTACTTCGTGGAACGCTTCCACCATCAACGCCTGCGACTCGATCGGAGCCTGATACCAATACCATCCGCCTGCTGCCATGTCTTTCCAATACATTCCCAACTCTTCATTCACGATCGCAGTTTCTTTCAGCGACTTCATGATATCCGTGGAGATTGCAGTTTCTTTATTTCTGAACGCTTCGATCGCAAGCATTCCCTGCATGTAGCGCGATTTATTGGTCCAATATTTTTTCACTTGTCCCTGATAATAATCGAATGCTTTTTTCGTGCGCTCCGTCATCGGAATATCCATGAAGTAACTGCGTGCATATAAGTAATGAATCTGCAGATAACCGAGATGGTCATCATCTTTATGCGCAGCGTCCCATTTCAGAATCCATTCGTAATCTTCCGCAATGCGCGCATCCATGTAACGGACTCCGTCTTTAACCATGTCCCAATTGCGCGCTTCTTTTCGAACTGCTGTAATTCCCAGATGATCCAGTTTTCCGAAACCGCAGATGATGTGTTGCGTGATATAACGATCATCCGGCATTCCTTCAAACCATGGCCAACCTCCGTTGCTCACCTGCATCTGGCGAAGTTTTCTCATGGAACGATCCGATTCGTTTGCCATTTTATTCATGTCGAATAAAAGTCCGACGCGACGTTTGCGTTCAGTTTCATCTTTCGCATCGAGCACCCAGGGCGTTTCTTCCAGCATTGCGGATTTCAATTCCTGATTCTTTTCAAGATTAGAAAGGAATGCGTCCGGAGTTTGATTTTTCCATGAATCGAAAACAGCTTTCATCTTCGGTGATGAATTCGCGATATGCGACGCAATGGCGTTGGAATAATAACGCGTGAATGTTTGCTCTGCGCATTCATATGGATATTCCATCATATAAGGTAAAGCCTGCACGGCATACCACGCCGGGTTGGAAGTAAATTCCAACGTCAGACGATGATTAACCAAAGTATTGGAACCGTTTGATTGATTCAGCAATTTCTCAAAACGGAATTCTTTGGTTTGTCCGCCGCGAATCGGCAATGGCAATGTTTCCGTAACGAGAATTCTGTTGCTCAGAACAGGCAAAGCATTTTCTTCTCCGTCGGAGAAATTACCTGCGCGTGCAATCACTTTGTATTGAACGGCGCCATATCCGAAAGGAATTTTAAGATTCCACGCTAATGGCGCGCTTTGTCCTTTCGGCGCAGTGAATGTTCTTGTTGCGCCGGCTCTGTCAGCGAGCAATTCTTTCGTGATGTCTTTCTGCGTGAGCGCATCGAGAAGGATCAAGTCTGCTGTTCCATTCTGAATTGTATCCGAAAGGTTGGTGACTTTTGCTGTCATTACAATTTCATCTCCTTCACGAAGGAAACGCGGAGCGTGAGGCACGACCATCAGATCCTTTTGTGTTACCACTTCTTTCTGGATAAATCCATACTTCAGATCTTTTGTATGCGCCATTGCCATGAACTTCCATTTCGTCAGGGCTTCGTTCATCGTGAACTTGATAACAATTGCTCCTGAACTGTCCGTTTCCAGGTGCGGGAAGAAGAAAACAGTTTCATTTAAGTTACTGCGGACTTTCACAGATCCTGATTGCGACGATTCGCCTGAAGCTTCGTTTCTGTTGTCGCGTTCTTCAGCAACGGAGTCGGTAAGCGTTGTTGTTGCATCTTTCGCTCCTGTGTTCCCTGCAACTATTCCGGGCGCCGCTGCAGGTTTAGCAGCAGATTCTTTCTTCAAAGACAAGCCGCGCGTTTGTCCCACAACCTGAACTTCCTTAGCATCCATCAGCACTTCCTGGTTCGCTGACTTCACCACATCACCATCATAATCATCCGCCCAACCGTAAGTATATCCGCGGTAGTTGTATGACATATAATACCCGAACCAATTCAGGTGATCGTATGTCCTTTCGACCCAAGTTGAATAGTCATTCCAAGTGGCACTCCAGATTTGTGCATCAACAATTCCCTGCACGTCATTCATCCAATACGTATTACTGTAATAAGAACGATACAGATAGAACGAGAAATAATTGCTTCTGAACTCATCCAAAGAAGCGTCGTACATAGCGGCAAGCATTTCTGCCATTACTTTCTCACCTTTCGGACCTTTGAGTTTGATCTTCCATTCTTCCTGTTGACCCGGAATCAATTTATCGCGGAATGTTTCGAATTCAAGTTCCAGATTTGTATTCTCATACGGAACATAAATGCTCTGATCTGTTTTGTAAGAACGATTGTTACTTACGAACGAAAAGTGTACCGCCAGATTCCCGCGATGTTTCTCTTCAATCGGAATTTCGAACATGCGCATCTCGTTGCTCATCTTCACAACCTCTCGCGAAATGATCTTGTTCTTGTGCTCAATCTCATAAATCAGGTTTACATCTTTCAGTGATGTTGAAACGAGAATCTGCGCTTTCTCTCCCGGTTGGCAATTCGTTTTCACTGCCCGGAATTCCACAGGCGATTTCGTGTACGGTGTTTTGTCTTTATTATCATACACTGTAAAGTAGCGCATGTCTTTCGCCTCGTTTCCGAATTTATCTTTCGTGTAAGCTTCAAGAATATAAAGACCGGACTCCCATGATTTCATATCCGTGCGGAACTTGCCCGGCTTCGGAGTTTTAATGGAAGAATTGTAAACCTCTTTGCCTTTCTTCCATTGTGTACGATCGTTTTCGTTGTTGTACGGATCATTCGGGAACATTTTCTGCCAGTCTTCATTTGTATGCACAAACTGATCAGGGCGAGCCCACATACGATCGCGGTAAACAACATCCGGCTGTTGAATTTTGTGAATTGAGATATTCACTTCCGACGGTTCCGATTCTCCGTTCAAATTATTGACAGTCACGTAAACGGAATCGGCAGTGTTTTTTTCCACCATTTCATCTATAGGAACTGTAAGTTCAATGGTATTGTATCCCACACTCACCATGCTGTTTCCGCTGTGCGTTTCTCCTGTGATATCCGTAACATCAGTATAAACAGTGTACATGAATACAGGATCACTTGCGCGCGGAACCGAACGATCAGGAATTGCTTTGAATGGAACTTCAAATCCGCCCGTATCGTTGCTCATCACAACACCG
>Ga0172367_10003653_pt1 | contig 19671 bp, 14 predicted proteins | sample Lak10m_FD_114542 | JGI IMG/M metagenome (GOLD analysis project Ga0172367, IMG submission 114542) | Freshwater microbial communities from Kabuno Bay, South-Kivu, Congo - kab_022012_10m | ecosystem: Environmental > Aquatic > Freshwater > Lake | place: Democratic Republic of the Congo: South-Kivu...
ATGCAAACGCTGATCGGTGGTATAACTATGAACCGTTGTGATGAAGGCACTCTCAATGTCGCACAAATCGCGCATCACTTGCAACATCGGTGCGGCATTATTTGTGGTGCATGACGCATTGGAAATAATGTTTTGAGATCCATCTATTGTATTCTCATTCACCCCTATTACAACCGTCGGAATTTCATCGGACTGCGCAGGTGCTGAAATGATCACGCGTTTTGCTCCTCCGACAAGATGTCCGGATGCTTTTTCAGAAGTAAGGAACAATCCTGTCGATTCGATGACTGTCTCAACACCAAGATCTACCCAGGGAATATCTTTTGGATCGCGGTACTGGACAAAATGGATCTGTTTTCCATTTGAAAAGATCAAACAATCTCCGTCAATCGCAAACTCATGTTTTAATTGGCGATGAACAGAATCGTATTTAAGTAAATGCGCCAACGTTTTGATATCCGCAACATCATTTACAACAGCCACATCTATCTCAGAAGAATCAAGGCTAAGTCGCGTAAAATAGCGACCTATCCTTCCAAAACCATTTACTCCGATCTTTTTCATCGTCACTTTTTTCCAAAATTAAGTTTCCGAACGAAACAGTCATAAAAAAACCGGCCAAGTGCCGGTTTTTTTTTAAAATATTATTCATCTTTTTCAATCGGTACCTGCGCCTTCAAAATATCAAAAGTGGCACAAAATGGTTTTTCAAATTTAAACCCAAATACTCGTGTTGTTTTAATATCCAATCTTATATTCTGCAACAAAATATCCTTTCCGTATAAAATTGAATAATCATGAAACAGCTGACCAGTTGTAAACCCTTTTTTAATATCTGATCGGCGCACACTACCATTATTATTCTTCTCGGGACTAAGTTCTAGTTTTCGCTTATACTCACCCCAAGTTCTCGTTTCTGTGCGCAGGAAATATTGGGCATTGATATGATAATTGTTACTATCAGTTAGAATTACCGAATTAAAGCTAACACATGAAGTTAGACATAAACAACTTGCTCCTACAATGAACTTTATCATGAAAATTTTTCTAATGTTTTACCTGGACAAAGCCATGTTTTTTGATTTCTTCACCACTTTCGAAGACGGCTTTGATGATGTAGTAGTATGTACCTTCATCAACGACTTTTCCGTTGGAAGTTCCATCCCATTTACCTGCAGGATCAAAATATTCGTAGATCAGATTACCCCAGCGATTGAGAATCGAGCACTCAAACTCTTTAATCCCTTCGTACACCACAAAGAATGCACTATTTCCAGACGTTGAAGACAACACAATGATATTTGGAGCGGTGATATCACAGAATTTCACATCGATCGTTGCTGTGTCTTGGGAATGGTAAAGTGGATTATTTGCACAGGCGTTTGTCCCATCCACAATATATTCGCCTTCTGCACTTATCTCTAATGAAGGCCCTGTTCCAATCTGGTTTCCTGATGCGTCATACCATGTAAATGTATTTACTGTTGAATTCTGTTGTGCATATATCACATAGGAACTACCGGCGCATATCGAAGTATCGAGAACTTGCGTGTATGGGAATGGCGGGAACGTGACCGTTGCTGATAAGGTATCCTGACAGCCATTGTCAACAAAATAAACCACATGTGGGAGTCCATCGAGCGTATCCGGCACAATGAGCGGGTTCATGGTCGTGTTATTCGGTGAAAAAGAAATAACTGAACTAGGGCTTGACCAAACACCGCCTGCAAACGCTTGTGTTCCTGACACCTGGAAATCACCATCACAAACGATTGTATCGGAGAAGATAGATGCCAAAGATCTTACGAACAGAGATACTGTTGTATCGTAAGGACAACCAAAATCATCTACGACGTTGTAAGTATAATACGTATAACCAGGTGTATTGGGCTGGATAACGATCAACGTATCTGTTTGACCTGATATGATCGATGGATCATTCGACCAGAAATCAGTCACAACGATATTATTGTACCCCTCATTATCCGGGTACAAACTCGCATCAAAGTAAAGACCCCACTGGAAGATGTATCCATCATCAATCCCTTGATTATCCTGAACAGTGATCACCCAGTTTCCGTTAATGGGACAACCGATCAATGAATTTAGATTACCATCAAAATTATACACTCCAGTTGTATCCATGGATTCATTATTCCCGGAGGCAAGAGTTCCACCAGGTATATTCTGTCCACTAGAATTGTAGTCATTTGGAATTGTACCTGTTCCTGCTAACAATTCATCACAAATAGAACCTTGGGTAGCATTACAGCCAGAGAAAGTATAAGTCCAAACAGGACTTCCGGGTGCACCCCCGTCTATATTCGTATCGTTTCCTAAGCTGGTACCAAAACCACTTCCACATCCACCGGAAACCAAACCACCCGATAAGGCATTTGCATTCATTATGGAAACTATATTACCATTGGGACAGGTCAAGGTGATTTCTAGGTCACCAATATATGAATGCTCTATATCCAATACCAATTGCTCCAGATCACAAGGATCCTGAAAGGTAGTCGTGTCATCAAAGCCGGTGATGGCAATCGTTGTGGAATACTGTGCTCCTGATCCGTCAGGAAGGAACGTTAATCCGGCAAATATTCCGCCAATAGCAAACTCACCTGTTGGTATATTTACCCCGACCGTATCTGTTGGTGTAACACCACCAATTAAAACCGTATTTTCACCCAAACAAACAGAATCTTCCAATGGTCCAGTACCTGCGAAAATGGGCTGTTGTGATACCCTAACTTTACAAGTGATCCGCTCAATTTGCGGGAAGATGTCGGTGATTCTTAAATCCACATAATATCCAGAACGTGCCGGAGGCTTGAACCAAATAGAGTCGTTAGAAAACTGTCCAATTCCGCCAATAGTCCAGTTGTATGTACAGTTACCAACTGTTTGGGAATAACCATAACCTGTTGACTCAAAAGAATATGGGAATTGCGGTTTTGCAACAAAAAGAATTGAATCTCCAAAACACACATCCACATAACCTGTGTCCAGTGGATTTAAAACATTTGATCCTTGCCCATTCTTGTAGGCCTCAATGTGTGGAAAGAAAGGCTGTGGTGGATCATCACATGCCGCATGCGCTAACCAGCCTTGTCCTTGAACTGATCCGTTAGATCTGAATACCACAGTCAAGCACCCCGAAGTGTTTGCCCACGAAGCCTGAACAAAAACACCCGTTGGATTCGTCGCAGAATTGTATGCACCGATCAACGGAGCAGACGTATTTGGTCCGTCATAAACATAAAGCGTATCTGTGGCATCGATATCAAAAATGTAACCAATGTTAATCGCAAAGGCAATGGATACTTTTGTTCCTTGAGTCAGGTCAGGACACATGACCAACGTATCATTGATGTTAGCACCATAGTTGCCTGATCCATCCGAAAAATTCAATGTTACAGGATTGATTACGCCACAGTTCAGCGGGTTCGATGCATTGTAATCGGCATCCGACAATAAAATATTTTGAGCATTTGCTAAACCTGCAACCAACACCAATGCTAAAGCGAGTATATTCTTAAATAGTTTCATAGAATCAGTTTTTAGCATTAGCATAGTTCAACTTCAAAACGTATAGCGATTTCACTGCAAGAATTTTATCAGAGCCATTTAATTTATAGTACGTGGTCTCATTTTCCAAAGGTTTTACGCCATATGCCTTAAGGCTAGGAGTTTTTTTCGAATCAATAAAATTCAACGTGCCGGTGATTTTAATTCCTGAAGACTTTTCAGCAGGCACATCCATCAATTGTAGAGCATTCTGTTCACAGTATTCATCGAAAGACATCTTTTTGGATGCCGGTTTCGATGTTTCAACTGAAGATTCGATTGTTTTTTTGGAAGACTGTCCGAATCCGGTAAAAGGTGCGGTAAAAACCACTCCGAGGATCAAACATTTTAAGAGTTTTCTCTTCATAATTTCATAGTTACAGTGCATAGACTTACCTGTTCAAAAAAAAGTTGCATTTGGGGATAAACTTATTTTTTAACGGCAGGCAAAATTAAGAATTAAAAGTAGTTTTGTCACACAATTTTCGAGATAAATGGAGACTTCAAAATTAATGCAAATTGCTTCACAGGTAAGGCGAGACATCGTCCGTATGGTAGCAGGGGTTAACTCCGGTCACCCGGGAGGATCACTGGGTTGTGCCGATTTTTTAACCATGTTGTACTTCGACGTTATGAAGCATGATCCTAAGAATTTTGCAATGGATGGCACACATGAAGATCTGTTTTTCCTTTCCAACGGACATATTTCGCCCGTTTGGTATAGCGTATTGGCCAGAGCAGGTTATTTTCCTGTTTCCGAGCTAGCGACATTCCGAAAACTTTCCACCCGATTACAAGGCCACCCTTCAACGGATAAGAAGTTACCGGGAGTAAGAATGGCTTCCGGATCTCTTGGACAGGGTCTTTCTGTTGGTGTTGGTGCAGCACAGATCAAAAAGCTGAATAAAGATGCTTCCTACGTTTACACACTCCATGGAGATGGTGAATTGCAAGAAGGTCAGGTCTGGGAAGCAGCGATGTATGCAGCAGCGAACAAGGTCGATAATATCATTGCGACCATTGATTATAATGGCCGTCAGATCGATGGAGATGTGGATCAGGTGCTTTCTCTGGGTGACCTCCACCAAAAATGGCAAGCTTTTGGGTGGGTCGTTCTGGAGATGGATGGACACAATTTCAACGACATGAAGAACACGATGCTGAAGGCTCAAAGTCATTGCGGTGAAGGAAAACCAGTTGTGATCATCATGAAAACGGAAATGGGTCAGGGTGTTGACTACATGATGGGGTCACACAAATGGCATGGGGTAGCACCAAATGCTGAACAACTTGAAAGTGCGCTGTCTCAACTCGAAGAAACCCTGGGAGACTATTAAATTTGAAAAAAATACTGTTTATACTGTCCTTCTTTTTCATTCAGCTTGCAGCAGGACAAGAAGAGTTGACGCGAATCCTGTTTATCCTGGATGCATCAAACAGTATGAACGCTCCCTGGGATAATAATCAAACGAGAATTGAAGCCGCGAAGGAACTTTTAGCTCAAACGATCGATAGTCTAAGAGGAACGCCGAACCTGGAAGTCGCACTTCGGGTGTACGGACATCAATCTCCTATCACTGCTACCTTCCAGGATTGCAATGACACCAAACTTGAGATCCCTTTTGGTAAAGACAATTACGACAAGATCAAATACAGGATTCGTTCTATTGAAGCAAAAGGCACAACTCCTATCGCTCGCTCACTGGAGGCTGCGGCGGAAGATTTTCCGGATCAGAATCAGCGTAATATTATCATTCTGATTACCGACGGACTCGAAGCCTGTGATAATGACCCTTGTGTGATCGCCAAAAAACTGAAGGATAAAGGGGTTAAAGTAACACCTTTCGTTATCGGTCTTGGGATGGACCTCTCTTATCTCGACAAGTTCAATTGTATCGGCCCCTATGCAGATGCAGAAACAAAAGATGCGTTTCGAAACGTATTAAAAAATGTGGTATCCAAAGCGCTTTTAAATACGACTGTTCAAATCAACCTGAACGATATTTCAAAGAATCCTAAAGAAACGGATGTGACTATGTTCCTCTATGAGGCCGGGACAAAAAACTTGAAATATACGTTTGTTCATACCATCAACCGCTATGGAAATCCTGACACACTGATCATGGATCCGGCATTTAAATACGATTTGGTTGTGAACACGATACCTTTGGTAGAAAAAAAGAATATCACCCTTCAAAAACATGTTCACAATACGATCATAGTCGATGCACCGCAAGGCTTTATCAAACCGCGTTTCATCAATGCCTCTAAATCGTATATGATCGATTCAAGGATCATGCAACATGGAAAACCTGCAACGCTCAACGTTCAGAAAATGAATAGTAGCGACAAATACCTGGTTGGAAAATATGACATTGAGGTTTTAACACTACCTCGAACGTATTTCACTGTCGACGTCACACAAAGCAGCACGGTATACGTTGATATTATGGCACCGGGTTTCTTCACCTACAAAACCGTTCAGCCTGTCGTTGCACAAATCTTTTTGATCAAAGACAATGGAACCATTGAATGGGTATGTAATCTGGATGAAACTGTAAAAAGCGGAGGTGTTCAACTTCAACCGGGTAATTACAGACTGGTATACCGACAAAAAAATCTGAGATCTTCGTCTTACACGATTGATAAAGACTTCAGAATCTATTCTAACAAAACAACAACAATCAATATCTGATCATTATGGAATTTGAAATTATAGGAAACAAAGACACCCGCTCGGGATTTGGGGAAGGACTGGCAGAATTGGGAAGGTCCAATGAAAATGTAGTGGCACTATGTGCAGATCTTACCGGCTCCTTAAAAATGGATGCTTTCCAGAAAGAAAATCCTGAACGCTTTTTCCAGGTGGGAATTGCTGAAGCCAACATGATCGGATTGGCAGCAGGGATGACTATCGGAGGAAAGATACCATATACAGGCACCTTTGCTAATTTTTCTACAGGACGCGTTTATGATCAGATCCGTCAGTCGGTAGCGTACTCTCAAAAGAACGTGAAGATTTGTGCTTCTCACGCCGGCTTAACACTAGGGGAAGATGGTGCTACCCATCAAATTCTGGAGGATATCGGTATGATGAAAATGTTGCCGAATATGACCGTAATTGTTCCTGCTGACTTCAACCAAACGAAACAAGCTACCATTGCGATCGCAAAGCACAAAGGTCCGGTTTATTTACGGTTCGGGCGTCCTGTGATGCCGATCTTTGTTAAACCTGATGCCAAATTTGTGATTGGAAAAGCGGATGTGTTGCAAGAGGGTACAGACGTAACGATCATTGCTTGCGGACACTTAGTTTGGAAATCCATCGAAGCAGCTAAAACTCTTTCAGAACAAGGGATTTCGGTTGAGTTGATCAACATGCATACCATTAAACCACTGGATGAAGAGGCTATTTTTAAATCGGTTAGCAAAACAGGGTGCGTTGTTACAGCCGAGGAACATATGATCGCTGGAGGACTGGGTGAATCTGTAGCGCAAGTGTTAGCCAGAAAACTTCCTGCACCTCAAGAGTTCGTTGCCGTAAACGATACGTTTGGAGAAAGTGGAACGCCTATGGAATTGATGACGAAATATGGCATTGATTCGCAAAATGTGGTGGATGCTGCATTGCGGGTGATTTCGAGAAAATAATTCTTTATTAACGAGCAAAGAACAAGGAACAAAGAGCAAGGATGTTTACGCGTAGATCTATTTTGCTGTGGTAAAGGATAGACGATTTCTGGAAATACTTGGTCAGACGAATCAAAGTCCTTATCTGATCGATGTAGAACGCGCTGAAGGAATTTACATCTTCGACAAATCGGGTAAATCCTACATGGATATGATCGCCGGTGTGGCTGTAAACAATATCGGTCACAATCATCCCAAAGTTGTCGAAGCGCTCAAGAAACAAATAGACCGCCATTTACATGTGATGGTCTATGGAGAATACGTGCAGGATGCACAATTACTTTTCGCAGAACGACTTACAGCACTTCTTCCACACAATTTAAACTGTGTTTACACGGTCAATTCGGGAACTGAAGCGAACGAAGCAGCATTGAAGTTAGCCAAGCGTGTTACGGGTCGAACAGAGCTCATCTCATTTCGCGGATCCTATCATGGAAGTACACACGGATCTATGAGTGTTTCTGGGAATGAAGTCAAAAAACAAGCGTTCAGACCATTACTCCCCGATGTGAAATTCCTGCAATTCAATTCGATTCCCGATCTGGAACAAATCACAGAAAAAACTGCAGGAGTCATCATTGAAACGATACAGGGAGATGCAGGAGTCCGAATTCCAGATAAGGCATTTCTGCAAGCTCTTCGAAAACGCTGCAATGAAACCGGAGCTCAACTCATCTTTGATGAGATCCAATGTGGAATGGGAAGAACTGGAAAACTCTTTGCCTTCGAACATTTTGGAGTTACCCCTGACATTCTCACCTTGGGAAAAGCACTGGGAGGTGGAATGCCAATTGGGGCATTGGTTTCGTCAAAAGAAAAACTTTGGGAATTCACCTATGAACCCATGCTGGGGCACATTACTACGTTTGGTGGACATCCCGTTGTTTGTGCAGCAGGTGCTGCGTGTCTGGAAGTTCTGAAAGACGAAATCGATCTGACTGAAGTAGAACGTTTGGGCGCACTACTCGAATCAATCGTAGGACAAAATACCGAGATCAAAGAGATACGACGCATTGGAATGCTATTCGCTTTTGACATGGAATCCTTCGAACGCGTTGAAAAGGTTGTAAAACGATGTTTGGAAAAAGGGTTGATCAGCTTCTGGTTCTTATCACACCCTTACAGTTTTAGGTTATCTCCACCATTAAACATTTCGGAAGAGGAGATTCGAAAAGCAGGTAAGATTATTCTGGAAGCGATCGAAGAAACAAAATTGTAATACCCATTAGGGGGGGTTAATCCCGAGCCTAATGGAAAAAAATCATTTTATCACCGCAGGAACATCCTTCACTTCACTGGATGGAACAAATCGCAATGAACTTGTATTGACACAATGGCGTGTTTCTTTATCCGTAAATCCTTCACCCAAGAACACATGTCCGAGGTGTCCACCACAATTCATACAAATGATCTCGGTTCGTGAACCATCTGCGTCAGGGACACGCTTTACTGCGCCCTCGATCTCATCGTCAAAACTTGGCCAGCCACAATGGGAATCGAACTTATCTTCTGAACGATACAAGGGATTGTTACATCTTCTGCAGATATACAAACCTTGGTCTTTCTTGTTGTAGTAATCTCCTGTGAATGGTCTGTCTGTCGCTTTGTTCACCAAAACGCGCTCTTCCTGCGGTGTAAGTTCATTGTATTTCATCGTGTCCGATTTTGCTGTTGTTTCATCAGTTTTTCTCTCTTGTGCCTGGCAAGCACTTAGGGATAAAAGCAACACAACGCTTATTCCAAATTTCATATCGTCTTTTCTTGAGTAACAATCAAACCGCAGAATTGTGCGCTCCGAGTTTATCTGCTAGTTCCAGAATCTTCAAGAGCGCTTTGTCTAATTGTTCGTTTGTCATGCAATAAGGGGGATTAAGAAATATGACATTCCCTAAAGGACGCATCAACAATCCGTTTTCAAGAAAGAACTCGTAGGCATGATCTCTTATCCCAGAAAAGTAAGTATTCCCTTCACCAGTTCTCAATTCAACTGCGAAGATGGTCCCCAGTATCCGAAGGGCTTCAATCTGCTTATGTCCCTCAAAAAGAGGTCGCTTTTCTTCATAAAACTGAGCTATTCGATCTATATTCTTCCAGGTGTCTTCTTTTTCAAAAACATCGAGACTGGCACAAGCAGCCGCGCATGCTATGGGATTTCCTGTAAATGAATGTCCGTGGAGGAAGCCTTTCGCCATTTCGTTGGATAGGAAGACTTCGTAAATTTCAATCGTGGCAACGGTCAACCCAAGTGGTAACACACCTCCGGTCAAACCTTTCGAGAGGCAAACGAGATCGGGTTTCTCCGTGCAATAGTCCATTGCGAATAGTTTCCCGGTTCTGCCCCACGCTGTCATTACCTCATCAAAAATCACCAACACATGGTATTTTCGTGCGATTCTCACCAACGTATCCAACCATTCAGCATCGTACATGCGCATTCCTGCTGAACCCTGGATGAGCGGTTCCACAATAAGTGCGGCAAATTCACCCGAAGAGAATAAGTCCTCTGCGCGAATCAAAAGATCAGCATGGTTCGCCTTATCAGGAAAATCAAGGTAATCGACATCAAAGAAAAAATGCTCGAAGGGTTCATTGAAATAACCACGTTGTCCAACCGACATAGCACCGAACGTGTCTCCGTGATAAGCGCCATCCAAAGCAAGAACCCGATGCTTCGGTTTTCCCTGATTGTGCCAGAATTGAAAAACCATTTTAAGAGCTACTTCCACTGCAGTGGAACCATTATCAGAGAAAAACACCTTTTCCAACGGATCGGGAAGTAGTTTCGAAACACGAGCTGCCAGTTCGACAGCTTTTGGATGTGTTACACCGGCAAAGATCACATGATCCAGTTTCGCTACTTGTTCAGTGATAGCACTGACGATATGCTCATTGCCGTGGCCGTGCACATTCACCCACCAGGAAGAATTACAATCAATGTATTCTTTCCCGCCCTCTGCATATAAAATGGCCTCTTTTGCATGAGTGATCACAAGAGGATGTGGCGCCGTTTGCATTTGGGTAAACGGATGCCATACATATTGTTGATCTTTTGATAACCATTCACTCATCACAGAAAATAGTTTTTAAGTTGTATCGCCTGTTCCTGAATAAACGAGCTATTCATCTCATCAGCTAAAGGAATTCGTCCAATCATTTTCAAACCAGTCACTTGTAAAATGACCGATTCGGTGGCACTGTTTTCATCGCCCACGAACACAATTCCTTCAACCGGTATGTTCCTCGAGTTCAAGGCTTCAACTGAAAGTAATGTATGATTGATACTGCCAAGATAATGTCTGGAAATCAAGATTACCGGCAAATTCCATTTTTGAAACAGATCGATGTAAAGAAAGCCTTCTGAATTCACCGGAACCATCAATCCCCCAGCGCCCTCAATGATCAAATTCCCTTCTAGTTCAGGAATCTGGAAATCATCAGGTTGAATCGAGATGCCGTCGATTTTAGCGGCTGCATGCGGAGACATGGGTTCATTAAGACGGTAACGCTCTGGTAAAATTTTTACCTTATCATCGGTCCATTGATCTACCTTCATGGAATCCGTAAAATGAAGATCACCTGCCTGAACGGGTTTCCAATAGGTGGCTTCGAGTGCTTGCGCGATGATTGCGCTGGCTACTGTTTTTCCTACGTCGGTACCTATTCCGGAAATGATGTACTTCATGCGTCTATTTGAAAATTTGAACATTCGAAGATTAGAAAATTATTCCTTGTTCAAGTCAAAAAAGTCAGATTCTCGAGAATGACCATAGTAAGTACTTGGTTCTTTGAATTTATTTCCTTTATACTCTGACTTTTTCAAATAGCTGATAAAAAGGCTAACTTGTGCTGATATATGATTAAGTTTATCAATCATATCTTCAAGATTTTCAGCTGTAATTAATCCTAAGTCAAAAGCACGGTATAATTGTGATCTCAATTCCCCTGTACTGCCTTTTGAAATGGATAAAAATTGAACAAATTCTTTATTACCTTCTCTTTCAAATCCTTCTGCGATGTTATCCATGATACTTCCCGAAGTTTTAAAAATATGATTCACCAAGAAACCAAATTTTGTTGAATCTTTTTCTAAAAGAAGAGCAAACAATTTCTGATTCACAACCCTCGCATCTTTCCATACTTTCAAATCTTCGAATCGGTTCAGTGTCGCCATTTAATCTAATGTTCAAATTTTCAAATCTTCAAATCTTCAAATCTTCAAATCTTCGAATTTTAGATATCACCTCAATTGCGCATCAAGTTTGGTTTCCAGTTCCAGGCGAATCTTATCCATGATGGCATCGATTTGTTGATCATTCAGTGTCGTTTCCTGATCCTGAAAAGTGAATGAAACGGCATACGATTTTTTACCCTCTTCCAAATTCTTTCCTTCATAGACATCAAATAAGCCTACTTCCTGGAGTAATTTTTTCTCACATCCTTTAGCCAGTACCTCTATATCATTAAAACCTACTGATTTATTCAGCAATAAAGAGAAATCCCTGCGCACTGCGAATGTTTTAGGGAGTTCTTTGTACTTGATCTTGGCCAATTTCAAGGAATCTACTAAGACATCCCAGTCTAGATCAGCAATAAACACATCATTTCGAAGTCCAAAATGTTTTTTCATTTCGGGGGAAATCCAACCAATTTCACCAATGTTGCGCTTTAAGAGGGAGAGTCTTACCCCATCGGCAAAAAGGGACTCTTCGATCGCTGATTCTTTCAGAAACTCATTAAGTCCAAGTCGCTGAATCAAATTCAACACAATCTCTTTGGCATCATAAAAACTCACGTTTCCTTTTTCAGCATTCCATTGTTCTGTCTCCCGGGAACCCGAAATCACCAGGATCAAACGTTTGTTTTCTTGGAATCCGTTTGTATACTTGTGATAGACCTTTCCAAATTCGAAAAGTTTCAAGTCGGGATGCTGACGATTCTGGTTATGCTCCACCACTTGTAATGCGCCGAAAAGTAAGGTTTGACGCATAACATCCAACTCCTGGCTCAATGGATTCAGTAATTCCACATTCCATGAATCCCTGACCGAACCCTTTGCATATTTTGCAGCATATTGGGCTGATGTAAGTGAGTTATTCATGATTTCAGTAAAACCTCGACCAACCAGCATTTCACTTATGACCTCCTGAATCCTTTCAGGATCAGGGTCAGGAAACTTACCAATGGAAGAGTTTAATTTCGAGGGTAATTCTACATTGTTGAATCCATAAATACGCAGGACTTCCTCTATGACATCGGCTTCTCTCGTTACATCCACACGGTATGCGGGAACATCAAGAAGAAACTCATCCCCTCTGTCCTCTTTCACTTTAATATCCAGTGAAGCAAGAATCTCAAGCACATCCGCTTTTGGAAGTTCATTTCCTATAACGCGATTACATTTATCCAAACGAAATGTAACTTGGTTCGAAGACATGGGTGACGGATATACATCTACCAGTTCCATAGCAATTTCTCCTCCTGCCACTTCTTGAATCAGTAAAGCGGCTCGTTTCAAAGCGAAAAGCGTCAGATCGGGGTCTACTCCTCGCTCAAAACGGAAGCTGGCATCGGTATTCAGTCCGTGTCCACGTGCGGTTTTCCTTACGGAAACGGGCTCAAAATAGGCTGATTCCAAAAACACATCCGTAGTATTCTCTTTTATACCTGAATGCAAACCGCCAAAAACACCAGCAATACATAAATGATCGGCACCATTGGTGATCATGAGATCTGACGAGCGTAAAGTTCGTTCTACTCCATCCAAGGTGGTAAACTTATCTCCCTCAGTTGCCGTTTTAACAACAATCTTTCCGTTCAGAGCCGTGACATCAAATGCGTGAAGCGGTGTGCCCAACTCGCGCATGACAAAATTTGTCACATCAACCACATTATTGATCGGCGACAAGCCAACTGCTCTCAATCTTTTTCGCAACCAGGCCGGTGAAGGTTTAATTTTTACATTTTTGATGGTTGTTCCCGTATATCGCGGGCAAGCCAGTGTATCCTCAACAGAAACAGAAACGGCAAGAGAATCGGTGACTTTAAAATCATTGATTTCAGGGTACTTCACCTTCGTGCCTTGTTTATGGTGGTAATTTAGAAACGCTACAAGATCCCTCGCGACGCCCACATGCCCCATAGCGTCTGCACGATTCGGAGTCAACCCAATCTCCAATTCATAATCATCTTCCAGTTCGAGAACTTTCGCTACCGGAATTCCAGGCTTCAAAGATGGATCAAGAACCATAATACCATCATGTGAGGCACCAATCCCAAGTTCATCCTCGGCGCAAAGCATTCCAAAGGATTCAACTCCCCTAATCTTGGATACTTTAATCTTAAAGTTTTCTTCAGGATTCGGATAAAGAGTAGTGCCAACCAATGCCACAGGAACTTTTTGTCCGACGGCAACATTTGGTGCACCGCAAACGATCTGAAGCAATTCGCCTGATCCAATATCAATCGTCGTTACTTTTAACTTATCTGCATCCGGATGCTTTTCGCAAGTAATCACCTCACCAACTACCACACCTTCCAATCCGCCTTTAACGGCTTCTATTTTCTCAACACTTTCTACCTCTAGGCCAGTGTCAGTCAGAATTTTTCCAACCTCTTCGGCGGACAGATCCGTATCTACATATGTTTTTAACCAATTGAATGAAATCTTCATGGAAAACAGCTTTAAATGTGTCGCGAATTTAAGAAATAAAGGCTGAAGAAAGGCTAATTACGTAAGGTGTTCCATTCAAAAAGAAAAATTACCATTTGAACTATTTTACGAACGCATTGTTGATTTAAAAGTGAATTTTACCCTCCAAAATTTAAAATGAGAGCTGCCCTTCTTTTTTTCATACAACTCTTATGTTTTGTTGTATATTCTCAACAAAAAAGCACGCTGAGCGGCTATATCACGGATGGCAAGACTGGTGAAGCCGTCATTGGCGCAAAAATCTACATACCAAGCATCAAACAAGGTACAGTCTCCAATACCTACGGCTTTTATTCCCTGACTGTTGAAAAAGGCATCTACTCGATTGATTTTAGCGCCATTGGACAGAAAACAGAGAATAAATCCATCGACTTATCCAATGATGTTACGCTGAACGTTGAATTAGGGTCGGAGCTGTCTGAATTGCAAGAAGTAACGGTTAATGGCAAAAAAGGAGAAAATGTCACCTCTACCAAAATCGGACAAATTGAACTTGAAGTGGAGAAAATCAAAACACTACCAGCCTTTATGGGGGAAGTTGACATTATTAAAACGATTCAATTGTTGCCTGGCGTTTCCTCTGTATCTGAAGGTGGGCAGGGCTTTTATGTGCGAGGTGGAGGGCCTGATCAAAATTTAGTTATGCTTGATGAAGGCGTTGTTTACAATGCGGCTCATCTTTTCGGTTTTTTCTCTGTTTTCAATTCTGATGCCGTAAAGAGCGTGAACCTCATTAAAGGCGGAATGCCAGCTAATTACGGTGGACGGATCTCATCTGTTTTGGAGGTAAACATGCATGAAGGAAATTATAAAAGAATTAAGGTTAAAGGAGGTATTGGAGTTATTTCTTCGCGTCTTACGATCGAAGGCCCTATCAAGAAAGACAAAGGTTCATTCATGATATCAGGACGACGTACTTACATAGATCTTTTGATGAAAGCATTCATTCCAGACAGTTCCCCATTTGCAGGTTCGGGGTATTATTTCTACGATTTGAATCTGAAAATGAACTACAAACTAAGCGAAAAGGATAAAATCTTCTTAAGTGGATATTATGGATTAGATAAGTTTTCCTTCAGAAGTAAGACCGATGACTTTAAAGTGGATATGCCCTGGGGAAATGGTATTGCTGCCTTGCGTTGGAACCACCTTTTTACAAATAAGCTTTTCATGAATGTCACTACAACATTCTCGGATTATAAATTTGGATTTCTGTCAGATCAGGATCAATTTAAGTTTTCATTGAGTTCCGGAATTCAGGATCTGGGAGCCAAAGCTGACTTCTCCTTTTTTCCGAACACGAGACACCGCGTGAAGTGGGGGGCAAATTACATTTACCATATGTTCACACCTTCAAGTATTTCGGCCGAAACAGATTCGGTCGTTTTCCTTGACCCTTCAAATGCCGAAAAGCTTTACAGCCATGAGTCGGGTATTTATCTACTTGACGAATTCGATGTGAATGAATTCTTTAGAATCAATGCAGGTTTAAGGTATAGTATGTATCAACATGTAGGGCCATTTACAAGGTATATAAAAGGAGACGGTATTTCTACCCAGGATTCCTCATTCAACTATTCCAAAGGAGAGCTCATAAAGTTCTATGATGGATGGGAACCGAGAATTTCATTCAGGTGGCTACTGCATGATAAAAGTTCAATAAAAGGAGGGTATTCCTACAACTATCAGTATGTTCACTTGACTTCACTTAGTGCCGTTTCGCTTCCTACTGATATCTGGTACCCATCTACTGAAAAAGCAAGACCTCAACAAGGTTGGCAAGCCTCTATCGGCTACTACAGAAATTTCCTGGATGACAAATATGAGGCCTCTGTTGAAGTTTATTACAAAGGAATGAAAAACCTCATCGAGTATGCTGAAGGCGTACTTCCGGGCGACAATGTAAATGACAATACCGATAATTATCTTGTCTTTGGTAAAGGCTGGGCTTATGGCGCAGAATTTTTTCTTAAACGCACCTTTGGAAAACTCACAGGCTGGGTTGGTTATACTTGGGCAAAGACAGAACGTAAATTTCCCGATCTGAACGGAGGAAAAATTTATCCTGCTAAATATGACCGAAGGCATGATTTAACTGTTGTCGCTGGGTACAAGTTAAATGAGCGCTGGACTTTTGGAGCCTCATTCATTTATGCGACTGGTAATACACTCACCTTACCTTCGTCGTGGTATGTGCAAGATCAGCAGTTGTTATTCAACTATGGGGCAAGAAATTCAACACGCATGGCACCATATCACAGACTAGATCTTTCAGCAACATTGTATGGAAAAACTTACAAGACGAAAACAGATGAGAGCACCGGAGAAACCATTCAGGTGAAGAAGAAATACCAAAGTAACTGGTCATTTTCCGTGTACAATGTCTATAACCGGGCAAATCCATTTTTTCTCTACGTAGATAATGACGGAGATTTTCTCAAAGGCGATTTTAAGATCACGGTTAAACAAGTTTCACTCTTCCCAATAATTCCCAGCGTCACATGGAATTTCGAATTTTAAACCAACGCATCACCTCTCTCATAGGATTAATATTGCCTATGATTTTGCTCTTATCATGCACGAAAGAGGTGAAAATTGACATTCCGGGTTATGAAGAACAACTTGTTATCGACGGAAGTATAGAAACTGGTAAAAAACCCCTTGTTTTGCTTTCTAAAACTGCAAATATTTACGCAGCCACAAATATTGAGGCCTATTTGAACAGTTTTGTTGAGGGTGCCACGGTGACTGTTTCAGATGGAACAACCAGTATAACCCTTGATCTGGTTTATACTGACCAACTTCCTCAAAATGACCTCGAAGCTATTGGTGAACTGCTCGGATTTTCCAAACTCTTACTTGCCAATGTACACATGCCGGTTTACTATGGTTTTAATAGTTCCATGATCGGAACCGTCGGAGGTAAATACACGTTAAATGTGGCACTTGATGGAAAAACATATACCTCATCCACAACCATTCTTCCACCTACACAACTGGTAAACCTCTTCTGGAAACCTGAAGGGATTTACACTGACAGGGGATTCTCATGGGCCAAACTGTCTGATACACCCGGGAGCTATGATGCCTACAAATGGCAAGTTAAACGGTTGAACTCCAAATACAATGACGATCATTTTTTCGAGCCATTCAATCCCTATTACGATGATACTTTTTTCGATGGTAAAACTTTCGAATTTTCTTATGAAAATCCAATGACCTGTGGAGATGACTCCCAGCCTGAAGATTACAGATGTTATTATGTCCTTGGTGATACGGTAGTTGTCAAATATTCAAAACTTGACAAATCAGTTTATGAATTCATGGAAAAAAAATACAATCAGATCTATTCCGCAGGGAATCCTTTTGCTACACCACTTAACATACCTACAAATATTACCGGTGGGGCATTGGGTATTTGGGCGGGATATTCTCCCATCTACGATACTTTAATTTGTGTCCCTTGAGTTAACAGTTTGCCATATACAACAACCATTGGCAACAAAGTGAAATAAATACGCGCCGAACAGCAAACCTTTTCGAATTATTGTCGTTTGATAAGGACATTCGAAAATATACATGCGTTATCTACTTCTTTTGTTCGTTCTTATTGGCCTGACTTCAACGTTCTGCCAAACGACTTGTGGCACATGTAAGGATGTTGTGTTCATTGTTGATAATTCCGGCTCCATCGATGATTGGGAATTTGCAACCATGCAGACATCCATTGATCAGCTTTCGAACCAAATTCTTGCTGCCAATCCTACCACGCGAATTGCCGTTGTGCAATATGGCGGAATCGACCTTACACTTTCTCCGGGCTTGTACGATATCAGTGTACCTTTTTCCAGTAATCCCGCTACGGTAACCTCTTGGAATCGGGTTTACGGTCCAGTTGCAAATATTTACAATGACTATTTGCCTGCTTCGATGTATTCAATGAGACAAGATGGCATATGGAATTCAGGCGGGGCATTGGACCTTATATCTTCACCCTGTAAACCTGTCTTCATCGTTTTTACGGATGCTTACGGAAATGCTGAAACTTGGGGAAGTACGCTGTTCAATGCCGGTGGACAACCCGGTCTTGCAGGTTATGGAGAATATAATACACTCAAAACCAACTATAACGCAAGTTTTATAGTCTATCACGTTACTGCCGATGATCCCACAGGAGCACCACCTGTAGGCGCCGCTATTTCAAGTGTTGGCGGTTCTTACACAGGACCGATTGATGTGAACATTGGTGATCCGGAAGGAAGTCAAACTATTCCCAGAAATTATTACACCGGTACGTTTCAGTTCAACCAGATCACGGTAAATGATATTTTGTCATCGATGGTTAGCACACAGTCCTCCTATACCTACACTGATAATTGCACTGGCAATGTTGATTTTCAAAGTACTTCGACTTCCTCTCAAACGTTGGTCAGCTGGAACTGGGACTTTGGAGACAATAGTACATCAACATTAGAGAACCCGTCGCATCTATTTGCTCCAGGACAATACGATGTTTCATTAATTGTAGAGGGCGATCTTGGATGCAAGGATACTATTGTTCAAACACTAAACATTGTTCAACTAACATCCAATGCGGGTGTAGATTCTACAATTTGTTCGGGGACCTCCATTGTTATTGGTACCACGGCGACAGCTGGAGCAACCTACGCTTGGACCCCATCAACTGGTTTATCTAACAGTTCCATTGCCCAACCAACGGCTTCACCACTCACAAATACGAGTTATTTAGTGACCATCACTGGATCAAATGGTTGTCAAACAGAAGCAGATACTGTCGCTATCTCCGTTTTACAGTCACCATCCATTTCATTACCAGCTAACACAGAAATCTGTTCAGGAGAGAACACGCAGATTGGAGTATCATCAAGTGCTACATTGAACTACTCGTGGTCGCCTTCAACCGGACTGAATCTGCCATCGAGCAGTCAGCCGACCGCTAACCCTTCAACAACTACCACGTACACACTGACAGTAACCAACGCTGGAGGTTGCTCGTCAACGGCTTCAACCACAATAACAGTTCACCCACTTCCGACAGTAAATGCAGGACCAGATTTGCAAGTCTGTTTTGGTGATACCATCACACTATTTGGTAATGGCGCACTCACCTACTCTTGGAGCAATGGAGTGGTTAACAATGCTCCATTTGTTCCAAATAATGGTGTTTTAAGTTACACTGTTACAGGGACAGATACTCACGGTTGCACTGACACGGATATGCTTGTTGTAACGACATTCGGTCTGCCTGATGCTGATTTCACTGTAGATCAGCAAATCATGTCAAGTATTGACCCAACGGTACAATTTACAAACAACAGTAGCAATGCTGTTTCCTATTACTGGGATTTTGGAGACGCGTCGGGAACAAGTACAGAAGAATCACCTGAATACACCTACCATGCAGACCAATTCGGCAGTATGCCGGTGATGCTCATTGCCACCTCATCAGAAGGTTGTTTGGATACGGCATTTTTAAATCTGATCATTAACGAAGAAACGATCTTCTACATTCCGAATGCCTTTACGCCAAACGGAGATGAATTTAATAATACCTTCAAACCCATAATCACCAGTGGGTACGACATTTATCACTATTCATTCATCATCTTCGATCGATGGGGAGAACAAATTTTTGAATCCAAAGATCCCTCACAAGGTTGGGATGGCATGGTGAACGGCAC
>Ga0172367_10003654_pt1 | contig 19670 bp, 19 predicted proteins | sample Lak10m_FD_114542 | JGI IMG/M metagenome (GOLD analysis project Ga0172367, IMG submission 114542) | Freshwater microbial communities from Kabuno Bay, South-Kivu, Congo - kab_022012_10m | ecosystem: Environmental > Aquatic > Freshwater > Lake | place: Democratic Republic of the Congo: South-Kivu...
AAGGCTCTGACCCGGTTCAGGTTGGTTGCCAACTAGAAGGCGTTAGCTGTTAACGGGTTCACGTTTACTGAAAACGAGTTCATGTTTGTTACTAACGAGTAAGCGTTTACCGTTTCCAGGTACTTGTTTAGGGTTTCCGGGTACTTGTTTAGGGTTTCTGGGTTCTCTATAGAGTGAGACACCCCATTGCTCAATCTTACCCCCTCCCAGCGCCTGGCTGTAGGAGTTTCACTTTATACCCCCCCTTATCAAGGGTGGGCAAGGGGGGTGGAGGTGATTTTAGTCTAGGGATAGAATGGGAGCATGTTGCGGGTGGCTGAACCATGACCCCCTTGCCCTCTCTGAAACAATTACCCCAACCCACCAACCTACTTGCCCAATTTCTTGAGCGGTGTGAAACAGCCGGGAGAGAATATTAAAGGTATCGAGGGGTGGAGGTTGCCATGGTGTTACAGAGTCATTTTCAGGAATGGTCGTCATGTTCCCCTAGGAGCTAACCGCCGCAATGATTGGAGCCGTTGTCCCCCCATCGGGGTATGACAGGCATCAAGACGGAAAGCCTCTAGAACCGCTATCTCTCACACAGATATCTTAAAGTTAGAAGGGCTACCTAAGATTTTGCGTGGCTAGACCCTGACCATGGCCAGGGGAAGTGCCTAGCTGGATAAGCTCCACCCGGTAGCCATCGGGATCTTCGACAAAGGCGATCACTGTGGAGCCGTGTTTCATCGGTCCGGGTTCACGGACAACCCGAGCCCCTAACTGCTTAAGGCGATCGCAGGTAACGTAGATATCCTCCACCCCCAGGGCAATATGGCCGTAGGCCGTGCCCAGGTCGTAACTATCCAGGCCCCAGTTATAGGTGAGTTCCAGGACGGTATGATCGGCTTCGTCACCGTAGCCCACAAAGGCCAGGGTAAACTCGCCGCTGGGATAATCCTTTTGGCGCAGCAGGCGCATACCCAGCACATCGCAGTAAAAGGCCAGGGATCGCTCCAGGTTGCCCACCCGTAGCATAGTGTGAAGCAGTCGCATGGTTGAAAACGTAGAAGGTAGATTTTTATTATGGCAGATCCGTCCCTACCAGCCCCAGGATTGGCCTGCTGTCTGGGGACTTTTGCAGCCGGTGTTTCGAGCTGGTGAAACCTACGCCTATGCACCGGAGATCTCGGAGAGGGAGGCCCAGCGGGTGTGGGTGGAGGTTCCCCAGGTCACCCTGGTGGCGCTTTCTCCTGGGCAACAGGTGGTGGGCACCTATTACCTGAAACCCAACCAACCCGGCTTAGGCAGCCATGTGGCCAATTGTGGTTACGTGGTATCGGCCGCCGCCCGGGGGCAGGGAGTGGCCACCACCATGGCGGAACATTCCCAGCAGTTAGCTAGGGACTTGGGGTTTCGGGCAATCCAGTTCAACCTGGTGGTGGCCACCAATCAGGCCGCGGTGAGGCTCTGGCAGCGGTTAGGCTTTCAGGTGGTGGGGCGGCTGCCAGGAGCCTTTCGCCATCACCACCACGGCTTTGTCGATGCCCTGGTGTTCTACAAATCCCTATAGATTTTGCTGTTGCCAGCGTTGATAGAGGTCGGGGCGACGGGCCTGGGTGCGCTCCAGCTGTTGGTAGTGACGCCACCGGTCGATGGCCTGATGATCCCCCGATCGCAGCACCTCTGGCACTGTCCAGCCCCGAAACTCGGCTGGGCGCGTGTAGTGGGGATAGTCTAGCAGCGGCGTTTGAAAACTATCCTGGGCCAGGGACTCGGCCTTACCAACGGTACCCGGTAGCAGTCGGATCACCCCGTTGATCAGGGCCAGGGCAGGAATTTCTCCACAGGTGAGCACAAAATCCCCCAGGGAGACTTCCCGGGTGAGTAGATGGGTGACCCGCTCATCCACCCCTTCGTAGTGGCCACAGATCAGTACCACCTGCTGACAGTGCTGGGCCAACTGGTGAAGCAGGGGTTGATCCATAATCTGCCCCTGGGGACTGAGTAAAATCACCTCCCGGCCAGGCATCTGGGGGAGGGATTCTACGGCGGCAAAGATCGGCTCTGGCTTCATCACCATGCCCACCCCCCCGCCGTAGGGCTGATCGTCAACCCGGTGATGCTTATCGGTGGTAAAGTCTCGAGGATTGGTAAGATGAACTTCGGCAAGTCCACGCCCCAGGGCCTTAGCAATTAGACCAGAGGCCAGGGGTGAGGTGAAAAAATCTGGAAACAGGCTGACCACATCAAATCTGAGTGGTGGCGGCCCGTTTAGACTGGTCGTCATGGTCGGGATGATTCCTCTGCAATGACCTGATCTTAAACCCGAAATCTTGTCTATCATGCAGCAAGGCTGCCCCATCAACCACTGTTAATTCCCTTGTTTGATCAACCCATGTCCCCTGTTATGCAACACGCCATACTAGCCGTTGGTGGTGCAGAAGATAAAGTGCACGGTAAGGAAATCCTGCATACCTTCTTTGAACACGCGGGTGGATCAACCGCTCGGATTGGTATCATTCCCTGCGCGTCCCAGGATCCGGCGGCGATCGCTGGTCGTTATCAGCAGATTTTTGAAGCCATGGGGGCCCTACAGATTGCGGTTATGGACATTCGCGATCGGGCCCAGGGCGAAGACCCCTCCTGGAAAACCGTGGTGGAGCCCTGTACCGGCGTGTTTATTACCGGTGGGGATCAGGTGCGTCTCTGTGGCCTGTTGGCGGATACCCCCTTAATTGATACTATTCGCCAGCGGGCCCAGCTGGGCCAGCTCACCCTAGCGGGCACCAGCGCCGGAGCGGCGGTCATGGGACACCATATGATCGCCGGCGGTGGCAGTGGTGAGTCCCCTAACCGCACCCTGGTGGATATGGCCATTGGCCTGGGTTTTGTACCGGAAGTGATTGTTGATCAACACTTCCACAACCGTAACCGGATGGCGCGACTAATCAGCGCCATTGCCATCCAGCCCGATCGTCTGGGGGTGGGGATCGATGAAGATACCTGTGCCCTATTTAGCGGTGATGGCCACTTTCGCGTAATTGGCAAGGGGGTGGTGACGGTGTTGGATGCAGAGAGAATGACCCACACCAATGAACCGGATGTGCAACCCGACGATCCCTTGAGCGTCCATGGCCTGCGCCTACACCTGTTGGCCCACGGCGATCGTTTCGACCTCAACCACCGTCGGGTTCTTGCCGCCGTCTAGTAGACCCCGGCGGAAATAGGCCTGCTCCCGACGGCTGGGTTCTGATCCCTGACTCCCCTGGCAGAGGTACCGAATTTACCCCGCCAGTACTAGGGCTGGCCGCCGGGCAGTCGCCAAAGGTATACCTGGGGCTGTTCCCCACCAATGGTAATCAGGGTAGATGGGGACTGTAGAACAAACCGCCAGATATCCCGATCAAAACCCTGGATTCGCCGTACCGGCTTTTGTCGACGCAGGTCCCAAACCAGTATGGTGCCATCCTGGTCTGCACTCCAGAGGTCAGCCCCCTCAATAGCCAGGCTATTGACATAGCTTTGGTGGCCCTCCAGCACCGCCTGCTGAACCCCAGAATCAATCTGCCACAGGCGGATAGTTTGGTCAGCAGAGGCGCTGATCAAGGTCTGGTCATCCTCACTGATGGCCAGTTGATTAATAAAGCTGGTATGGCCCTGGAGGGTGCGGGGGGTGGGGGTGCCCCCCTTGTCCAGGTTGGCCAGGGGCCACAGCTGTAGACTTTTCCCCCCACTGGTTAACCAGCGGTCATCGCGTCTGAAGCGCAGATCGTTAACGGTGCCTTCTGCTTGCCAGCTACGCTGGCCCGCCTCCATGGCCCTGGGCTGGGGTGAGGAGCCCAGGGGCCAAAGTTTGATCAACCCGCTACCATCGGCGCTGGCCAGGTGTTGGTTGTTGTTACTCACGGTCAGGGCATTAATGGGGGCGGGGTGGGCATTGGCAATTTGACCCCGGGGCTGGCCGCTGGGTAGGGCCCAAAATCGGATGGTGCGATCGTCGCCAGCACTGATCAGCATCGTCTGGTCAGTGGTCACCGCCAGGGCCTTGACCACATTGCTGTGTTGACCCAGGGTACGGATCAACTGACCCCTGGAGAGATCCCAAAGGCGGAGGCTGCGATCGGTACCTGCCGTAATCAGGGTTTTACCGTCATTCAATAGCAGCAGGTCCTTAATTTCCCCCTGGTGTCCCCTCAGGGTGCCCGCGGCAGTCACCCTGGTCTCTCGGATCGAGAACTGGGCTAAGCTCGGTAGCCTGAGCAGACCGAAACGCTGTAGCAGGTACCCCCCCAAGGGCAGGGCTAGGGCCAGGGCTAGCAACCAGGGCCACAGCGGATGGCGTCTGGCCTGCGGGTTGAGGGTGGTGACAGGCCAGGCTGGAGTCGCCTTTGGATCGGAGGGCGGGGTAAGGGCGGGGGTAGGGTGCGATCGCAATTGGGCCAGTCGCTTTAAAATGGCCGCCGTATTCTGGGGGCGATTTGCCGCCGCTGGGGCCGTCAGCTGATCGATCAAATCCGCCAGGTCAGCGGAAATCTGGGGAGCGTACTGGCGCCAGCCAAACTGGTTGGTGCGAGAGTCATAGATGCCTGGGTCATTGGGCAACTTAGCGGTCAGCAGATAAATCAGAGTACGACCCAGGGCGTAGAAATCCGACTGGGGTACCGCCTGTCCCTGTTCCTGTTCCGGTGGGGTATATCCCGCCGAACTGACGGTGGTGATGCCACTATCCCCCAACTGGGCCAGGTAGGTCTGGGTCACTTCCCGAGCGGCCCCAAAGTCTACCAGCACCAGTTGTCCGGAGGACCGCAGCATAATATTTTCTGGTTTGATGTCCCGGTGAAAGTAATTTTGCTGGTGTACCAGGTGTAGCACATCCGTAAGTTGAGCCAGCCATAGAATCGCCTGTTGCTGGCTAATCGGGTGGTTACCCTGCTGTACCATCCACTGCTTCAGGTTGGGGCCGTCAATTTTTTCCATCACCAGGCAATGGCTAGGTTCGGTGCTGTCCTTGGCGAAATAGTGAAAATAACCCTTGGCTTCCACCCGAGGCACCCCAGGATGACGCAGTTGACCCAGGACCTGGGCCTCCCGCCGAAATAACTCCACCACCTTGGGGTTCTCGTTATAGCTTTCCTTCAGGACCTTGAGGACTTTGGGTACATTACCTTCATAGGCTTCGTAAACTCGGCCAAACCCACTTTGATGGCTGATCAGGCGCATCACCCGATACCGCCCCTGCACCAACAAACTGGAACCGCAGGCGGCACAGCTGGGACGACTGTTGTTCTCGGGGTGCTGGGGCTGGGGACAGCGAGGATTGATACAAAGACTCATAGGCTAAGGCAGAGGGTATGCCGCTATGGTATGTCAGGGGAGGATGGAAACCAACCTCATATTTTCCGGGGATAACGATATTTTCCGGGGATAACTTCCGGGGATCACTCAATCGACCCTCACCAAGTGGGTGGCGATCTGCGGGTCGAAGAACTGGCTATAGCGATCGCTAGGCTCTGAGGCTAGCCTATCCGTAGGATTTATCTATATGCTAGGGCTAATCTATGGTTGGTGCCAGGTTCCCGGATACAATCTATTGTTATTATCGAGGAGACACTATGGGGGCTGCCTCCGATCCTCTCGACAGAGGTCAGGTACAACTCAAGCTACTGTTATTTATTGACAAGCGCCCCAGCCTGACCCAACAGGTACAACGCATTCGGCAGTACCTGAAGGGATTTGCCAGCCAGTCTCCCTTTCACCTGGATGTGGTGGATATTGGTGAGCAGCCCTACCTGGCAGAGCACTACAAGCTGGTGGCCAGCCCTGCCTTGATTAAAGTCGCTCCCCTACCCCAACAAATGCTGGCGGGTAGCGATATTGTCAGCCAACTGGAGTACTGGTGGCCCAAGTGGCAGCAGGAAGCCCTAGATCATGGTACTGGGGCGGGAAATGGTGAGTCCGGCCCAATGGCCCCAGGTCCGTCCCCGCTTACCCAGGATGGATTGATTTACCCAACGGAATTAATCAAACTTTCCGATGAGATTTTCCGGATCAATCAAGCTCGGGAGGAGCTAGAGGCTCAGTTACGGTTTAAAGACCGGATCATTGCCATGATGGCCCATGATCTGAGAAACCCCCTGACCGCCGCCTCGATCGCGATCGAGACCCTGGAACTGGGCTATGCCCCAGACCAAAGTCGCCACCTTAACCTCAGCCCAGAACTCACGGGGCAACTGCTGAAACACGCCAAAACTCAGGTCCAGACCATTAATCGGATGATTACAGACATCCTGAAAACTGCCCGGGGAGCCTCCGTAGAACTGCAACTCCATCCTCAGGAGCTGGACCTGGTGGCCCTTTGTGGTGACATTCTCGAGGGTTTTCAAGACCGCCTCCAGGCCAAGCAACAGCGGTTAACCCAGGAAATCCCCATGGACTTGCCGACAGTCTACGCCGATGGCAACCAGGTGAAGCGAGTGATTATTAACCTGTTGGATAATGCTATCAAGTACACTCCCCAGGGGGGACAGGTCTCCCTAACCGCCCTCCACCGCACCACCCAGAAGGTTCAGGTGGGGGTGATCGACACCGGTCCCGGCATCCCCCCAGAAAACCGGGACCGGGTTTTTGAAGAAAGTTTTCGACTGCAGCGGGATAGTAGCAAGGAAGGATACGGCTTAGGTCTGGCCCTCTGCCAGCGCATTATTCGAGCCCACTATGGCCAGATCTGGGTAGATTCGGTTCCAGAGGAAGGTAGTGCCTTTTATTTTACCCTGCCGGTATACCGGGCCTGAGTCCCCCAGGGGTCCGACCAACCGCAGAAAACCTTGCTGATCTTAGATGAATTTAGGCTAATTTAGGATAGGGTCGCGCTTGGCGTGGTCAACCTGCAGCAGCCCTAGCCTGGGTCAGAACCTTGACCCGTTGATCGGTGCCTTTCCTTAACCTATCTCAAGACGATCACCGACCTATGGATAATAAATTAATGCTGATGATTCCCGGCCCTACCCCAGTGCCGGAGCAGGTACTTCTGGCCATGGCCAAGCATCCCATGGGCCACCGCAGTGGTGAGTTTAGTGCCATGATGGCGGAGGTGACGGCTAATTTGCAGTGGCTGCACCAAACCCAGAATGATCTGCTGATTTTGGCCGCCAGTGGTACCGGCGCCATGGAGGCCGGTATCATTAATTTCCTGCGCCAGGGGGATCGGGTCCTGGTGGGGAATAACGGTAAGTTTGGCGAACGTTGGGGGCAGGTGGCCCGGGCCTATGGCCTGGAGGTCCAGGAGATCACGATGCCCTGGGGCCAGCCCCTCGACCCCACGGACTTTAAAGCCGCCCTGGATGCCGATATTGACAAGCAGATCAGGGCGGTGATCATCACCCACAGTGAAACCTCCACCGGTGTTCTTAATGACCTGGAAACCATAAACCGCCATGTTAAGGCCCACGGCGACGCCCTGATCATTGTTGATGCGGTGACCAGCCTGGGGGCCTGTTCCCTACCGGTGGATGAATGGGGCCTGGACGTGGTGGCCTCCGGTTCCCAGAAAGGCTATATGATTCCGCCGGGGTTGGCCTTTGTTTGTGTCGGCCCTAAGGCTTGGGCTGCCTACGAAACCGCTAATCTCCCCCGTTTCTATCTAGATTTAGGCCCCTACCGTAAGGATAGCCGTAAGCACACCACCCCCTTTACCCCTCCGGTAAATCTCTTCTTTGCCCTGCAGGCGGCTTTAGTGATGATGCAGAAAGAGGGATTGGAGGCCATTTTTGATCGCCACGATCGCCACCGTCGGGCCACCCGGGCGGCCATGGGTGCCCTTAACCTGCCCCTGTTTGGCGCTGACGACTGCGCCAGCCCCGCCATCACTGCGGTCATGCCCGATCAGGTGGACGCGGAACAGGTGCGTTCCATCATGAAGAAGCGGTTCGACATCGCCCTGGCTGGCGGTCAGGATCACCTGAAAGGCAAGATCTTTCGGATCGGTCACCTGGGTTTTGTCTGCGATCGCGACATTCTCACCGCCGTTGCGGCCCTAGAGGCCACCCTGGGCCATCTGGGCTACCCCCAGGCTAGTCTAGGGGGTGGGGTCCAGGCGGCCAGCCAGGCGCTACTGGGTTAGGACCATCTTCTCCTGCAATTATGCGGGATAAGACAATCGGTTGATTTTATCACTGCAGCATTGTTTGGCTATATAGACAGTATAATGATATAAAGTTTGTTTTGCTTACCGGAGTATCATCCTGTGGATACCAACTTGATTTTTCGTCAGTTGTTTGACGCTGACTCCGCCACCTATACCTACCTGCTAGCCGACCCCATCAGTGGAGAAGCGGTGCTGATTGACCCGGTGTTTGAGCAGTACCGGCGCGATCTGGCCCTGCTGGAGGAACTGGGGCTTACCCTGCGCTACACCCTGGATACCCACTGTCACGCAGACCATGTCACTGGGGCCTGGCTAATGCAACAGGCCCTGGGTTCTAGAATTGGTATTTCTGGCCGCTATGGCGCCCTGGTGTCAGGAGCTGACTACCTCCTCGATCAGGGGGATCGGGTGAGGTTTGGCGATCGCTATCTGGAGGTGCGGGCCACCCCAGGGCACACCGATGGCTGTCTAACCTACGTGCTGGATGATCACACCATGGCCTTTACCGGTGACTGTCTGTTGATTCGCAGTGCTGGTCGTTGTGACTTTCAGCAGGGTAACGCCAGTAGGATGTACCACTCCATTACGGAACAAATCTTCAGTCTGCCGGATAGCTGCCTGATCTACCCTGCCCATGACTATAGTGGTCGCACCGTTTCCACCGTCGGCGAGGAAAAACAGTATAACCCCCGCATTGGCGGTCAGGCGGATGAACGGGACTTTGTGGGCTACATGGATAACCTGGGCCTACCCCACCCCAAGAAAATCGATCAGGCGATTCCGGCCAACTGTGTCTGTGGCCGCCCCGACCCTGCCATCCTCCCTAGCCTGGCCAGTTGGGGGCCGGTGTACCTGACCTACGCAGGCATCCGGGAAATCGAACCCCAATGGCTGGTAGAAAACCTCGACCAGGTGCACGTGCTGGATGTGCGGGAGGCGGAGGAATTTAATGGTCAACTGGGTCATATTGCCCATGCCCAGCTGATCCCCCTACCGGAATTAGCTCAGCGGATCGGAGAAATCCCCCCTGACCGACCCCTGGTAACGGTCTGTCAGTCAGGGCGGCGCTCTGCCCAGGCCACCGTGATTTTGGCCAAACAGGAGTGGATGGAGGTGGCTAGCCTGCGGGGGGGCATGCTCGGCTGGCAGGCGGCTAACCTGCCGATTACTCGTGATTTGATCCAAGATTAGGACTACGGCCAGCCCCCAGGCGCTGCCAGAGTCGCTGTACCCCTAACAGGAAGAGTCCCAGGGCGGCAATACCAAATACCCCAGCCCCCAGGGCCACCATCCCCACCACCAGGGTGCGGACAGCGGCGGTCAGGTTGATGACCGTCGGATTGTCGGAAAGGACCGGCTTCTGGGCAAAGGTGGTAGCAATCGCCGTCATCAGACGGTAGGCCAGCAGGGCAATGGTGGCGGCTATCAATGCGCCACTAAAGCATTTCAGCCACTGGACTGGGGAGGTCGGCTCAGGGGTATTGGGGCTCGGGGAGGAGGGTTCGGACATCGTTAATTTTCCAATAGTTGTACCCCAGTGGGCAGGCACCGGGCGGTCCAGAGACCCAGATCAGGATCGGGCAGGGCGCCACGCACTTGTGCCATAAACTGGTCCGCCTCTGCCTGGCTGGTCACCAGGGTAAAGACGGAGGGGCCGGATCCGGACATCAGGGTACCCAGGGCCCCCAGTTTGCTCCCCAATTCCGTCATGATGGCCCTGAGCTGAGCGGTCTGGGGATGGGCGGGGAGGACCACCTTTTCCAAATCATTATAAAGCTGCTGCCCCATGGCCGGCAGGTCCCGGTGGGTCAGCGCGGCCACCATGGGACCAGCCTTAACCTGAGACCGCCGAGCCCCAAACTCACTGTGGTAGCTATGGCCAAACTGGCTACGGTAGGTGCCATAGGCCCAGGGAGTGGAGACCATGGTGGATTGATACTTGGCCAGTACCACCCAGAGCCCCTCAATCCCCGGCAGGGGATCCAGCTGTTCCCCCCGCCCCGTGGCAAACAGGGTGCCCCCCGCGATGCAGAAGGGCACATCGGAGCCTAACTCCGCCCCCAGGGCCTGTAGTTCCCCCTGGGTTAGACCCAACTGCCAGAGTAGATCCAGTCCCACCAGCACGGCGGCGGCATTGCTGGACCCCCCCGCCAATCCTGCCCCGATCGGAATCTGCTTGTCTAAACTGATTTCTACCCCTCCCCACTTGTCCATAACCCCGGGGAAGCGTTCTACCAGCAAGGCCGCCGCCCGATAAGCCAGGTTGGTGTGATCCTTCGGTACCAGGGGATGGTGGCAAACCAGCCGAATGCTATCCACCCCGATGCTACGCACCGTGAGCCGGTCCGCCAGGCTGATGCTCTGCATCACCATGATCAACTCATGAAAACCATCGGGGCGATCGCCGACAATTTCTAGATAGAGATTAATTTTGGCCGCCGCCAACAGGGAGTACAAACGCATAGGTCGGGAAAACCCAGATCAAGGAATGCTTCAAAACCCCAGCCAAGCAGGGATGGGGAAGGATAGACTAGGGGTTGATTCTGCTCAGGTTGCAGGTCTGGCCTTTAGACATCTCTAGGTCCCCTCTGAGTTACTCCCCCTCAGGATTCTACCCTTCTATTGCGTATCCGGGGGACCACCTGAGCCCTGGGCCAGATAATGGCGCGACCACCGGCAGAGAAAGTCCCCCGCCGTTAACCTTCCGGGTGGCATGGCAGGACCCACAGCTGGCTTGCCGGGGGAGTAATGCCGGAGCTGGTATCCCCATACCTGCTGGGGATGGCTCCAGAGTTGGGGGTGGCTGACGGCAGGTTGGCTGACAAAGCTGACTGTACCCGGGCCTAACCAGCCCGAACTGATATGGGTAAACCGGTCATGGCTGAGGCGGTGGAGAGGCATCGGTCCGACAGCGGGGACGCCCCAGCCATCCACTAAGAATAGGGCCAAAACTCTGCTCCGGTAGCGCTGCCAGTGCTGGGCCAGGGCCACCGCCCCGACACAGCCCGCACTAAAAGCCCAGATAATTAAATGGGGATAGTCGGGGTTGTTTCCCCCGGTTGGCTGACCATACCCCTCTAGCCAACGGCGCAGAGCTGCCCCTGACAACACCGCCAGGGGAGACCCAGGACTAAAATGCCGGATAGGCAGCTGGCTGAGCCGACTATCCTGGCCAACCATGGTGAGGATACCCTCGGTCTCCCTGGGGGAGTGAATGCCATCACAGATCACCAGGTACACCAGCCTACCCCCCATATACTGACCTCTCCCGGATGAGAGTGGTACCCTCGGATTGCTTGAGAAACATGGATAATTTCATCGTTTTATATTGATTTTCTTGATTTCATGACAATTGAGTCCTTTTCTACCTAAACTTAGGATATAGCCTGGCTTGAACTAACCACGATGGGGGCAGAGATCGCCTACAGGCTAAGCCATCCCCAGCTAAGGGATGGGCAGACAACTGGCCACTGCTCCCAGTCCAGATGCTAATCGAGGTATGCAAAATGTCTCAAAGAATTTTGAACCTAACACTGCCCGTGGTGTCCGCTAAGGTTGACCAAGTCCTGAGGGACAATGCGCTGAAACCAACCCTGGATGTCCTTGCCATCAGCGATCTACGGGACTGCCTTACCACCTATGTCGTGCGTCACTTACCAGCGGTTTATGTCACCCTTGACAGTGAAGAGGTTGGCACCCTTAAACATCCAGCCGATGTCGCTAACTATAACTATTATCCTGAACAGCAGTTGGCGGAGATTGAGCAACTGATTCAACAGGGGTTACGGACTTTAATGGCGGTGGAGCCCCCTTACCCCACCGCAACCCTAGAAGCCGTGGAGGATGTTTCCTGTTGGTTTGGCTAGTTTGCCATTATTCCGAGGAGAGTCTACCACTCCCTCCTGGCCCGATGCCCAGATTTTACCAGCGAATCCTAGAGGTTCGGTTCTACCCAATAGGCCAATGGGCGACAACGCTTTACCCTCGTATATAGCGTAATAAAACAGTGTTCCAGGCTTGGTGATCGCCGTGGCACTGTGGAGCGAGGTAGAGCCTTGGTACAGATCCCCCTATCCCTTAGCCAGGTCCTGCGGCAGGTCCCTTTCCCATCGATGGGTGAAGGGGAAGATGGGGTTGGAGTCGGCCAGTGCCTCGACCTTAGTCTTACCAGCACCGGTAGGGAGGAAGACCTGCCGATGTTGACCCTGGCTCGACAGCAGGCAGAGCAAGAATGGCTAGGGGCGATCGCCGCCCTGGCGAAATTGCTCCTCTACGCCAACTCCAGACCAGAGCCCTACCCCCCTGATCGACCCATGGGGGTGGCCCTGTCGGGGCCGTTTCCGGTGCTCCCCGATCAGCTACTCGGACGAACCCTCAGCCATTGGCTGTTGATTCCTGAGCCCCTGGAGCAGATTTTAGCCGTAACCCGTCCCCTGTTGCCCGGCCAACCCTCCCCCCTTGCCGGTAACTTCCGATCTAAGGTGACCATGGTCCCCCTCACCGGTGGGGATCCCCTAGCTCGGGAGCGGTTTTGTCTGTTGTTAACCGCCAGGTTTAGTTTGATCTTGCTCCTGGGGGAGGACGGGGAGGGGCAACCCCAATTTCAATTTTCCTTTGATCCGGAGGCGATCGCCGCCGTGTGGCAGCAATTGCGAGGGCGAGTCCTGCAAGCTCGACCGCCCCTGCTGCCCGCCCTTGATCAGGCCGTTGAGGAATTTCCCCCGGTGCCGCCAGATTATCGCCTGGTGACCCACTATAGCCATTTGCTGTTACAAGAGATCCGATCCCTTGCAGATGTAACCCCTCTAGCCGAGGGGCCAGAACCCATTCAGGGGTTGGTGGACCCGTCACCCCGGCTGGCTGTGCCGCAGGAGAGGGGGCACAGAGTCCAGCGATTATCAGGGCCAGGCAAGGCGGGGCAACGCCTCAAGGCAGATCCCCCTGGCCAAAGCAGTGATCGAGAATTACTCAAGGCCATGGCCCATGAAATCCGGACACCCCTTACCACCATTCGCACCTTGACCCGGTCCCTACTCAAACGTAAGGATATCGGCGAGGAAATACGAAAGCGTCTGGGATCCATTGATCGGGAGTGCACCCAGCAAATTGATCGTTTTAATCTGATCTTTACGGCGGTAGAGCTCGACTCAACCCCGACCCAAGGGCGGCGATCTCCCCTATCGCCCATTTCCCTGCAGCAGTTGTTCGAAGATTCTATTCCCCTCTGGCAACAACAGGTGAGCCGCCGTAATCTCAGCCTAACGGTGAATTTACCCACCCATTTACCCCGAGTGACCAGTGATCCCACCATGTTGAACCAGGTTTTGACTGGCCTAGTCGATCGCTTTACCCATAGCCTTTCCCCCTACAGCCACATTGAGCTAACCGTTACCCTGGCGGGTCACCAGCTGAAGCTACAGTTTCAGTCCCGTCCCCCTGATCAAGGGCAAACCGACGGGACTAGCGAGACGGTCGATCAGTTTTTGGCCTCCCCCTTTAAGACCCTGGGGGAGTTACTGATTTTTCAACCGGAAACCGGTGGTCTTAGTCTCAACATGAAGGCCACTAAAAACCTGTTTCAAGCCCTGGGGGGTAAGCTAACGGTGCGTCAGCGCTCCCAAACCGGTGAAGTCTTAACAGTATTCCTACCCCTGGAAACTCAGTAAACCAGGGAAACCATAGCTCCTCACCCAACAAACAGGCCAAATCAGCGCCTGACCCAGATGGGACGTAGTCCAGCGGCCCTAGCACCAACAACATCATCCCCCTGGCTATCCCCCACATGCCAGGCGGAAGCTGGCTGACAATAGTGTTTCTGTAGAGCAATGGTGAAAATGTGAGGGTCGGGTTTGGCCGCTCCCGCCTCAGAGGAAATGGTGACCGACTGGAAATAGTTAGCCAGGTTCAGCGCCTCCAGAACGCGGTACAAGCGAGAATCAAAATTAGAAATGATTCCCAACTCAATGCCCTGTTGTCGCCAACGTTCCAAGGAGACTGGTACATCCCGATAGACTACCCAGGGATCGGCGGTGGCAAAATGGGCGTAAAGATGGCTAAAAAACTCGTCAAAGTTGACGAAATGATCAAGCACTCCCGCGCTACTGAAGGTTTGCTGGGCAACCAGACGCCACCAGGAATATTCCTGGTCCGCTACAGAGATCCCCTGGTCTACTCCGAAGGCCATGGGCTGAGCCACCTTAAAGGCCCGAAAAAAGGCTTGGTTCAGGGCATTCCCATCAGCTTCAACCCCATAATTATGGGCTAAGTCGCCATAGATTTCGCCCACACTGCCGGCCACCCCAAACAGCGTACCCACCGCATCTAGAAAAATAACCCGGGGAAAGTTAACCGCCATGCCACCCAGCTATCCTTTTACACCGATAGGGGAACATCAATACCAGCAGCGGTCAAGTCGATCGGCTGCCAGGGTTTACCATCCAGAGCCATCTGCTCAATTAAGCTGGCGAGACGGAGGGCCTTAAGGGCCTGTTCCCCCCCGACGGAGGGGGGTTCACCACCACGCACACAGTTAATAAAATGTTCCAGCTCCGCATGGAGAGGTTCAATGTTACTGGTATAAACCTTTTCAATTAAGCCGTCCTGGCGATACAACACCTGTCCGTAGTCACTGGAACAGTCGGCAGTGGTTTGACGGTGAATTAGAATTTCATTGTTGAGAAAATCGGCTTCGGTGAGGGAGTTTTTGCAGTGGGCGGCGATGGTGCGAATCTTGCGATGGGTCACCTTGCTGGCGGTTAGGGTGGCGACAATACCATTACTAAAACCCAGGGTAGCAGTGACGTAATCTAGATAGCCGGAGGCCGCCACCCGGCCTCCACTGGCGGTCAAGGTAGAGACCCCTGACCCCGACAGCTCTAGCAACAGGTCAATGTCGTGAATCATCAAGTCCAACACGACGGAGACGTCATTGGCCCGTTGGGAATAGGGACTCATGCGACGGGCCTCAAGGGCAAGTAGCTCCTCCGTGTTGAGGACCTTATGCAGTTCCTGAAAGGCTGGATTAAAGCGCTCAATGTGCCCCACCTGAAGAATGCAGTTGGCTGCCGCCGCCGCATTAACCAGGGACTCGGCTTCCGCAATACTGGCGGCAATGGGTTTTTCAATTAAGACGTGCACTCCGGCCTGCAGACAGGTTGTACCAACGCTGTGATGGAGTCGGGTGGGTACGGCGATACAGACAGCATCAATATGGCTGAGTAAGTCCTGATAATCTTCAAAGAAACGGACCCTATACTTACCAGCCGTATCTAGCCCCCGTTCCACATTGACGTCGGAAATACCCACTAGTTCAACGTCTTTAAAGCGACTTAGAACGCGGGTATGGTGTTGTCCCATGTTACCTACGCCAATCACGCCAAGACGAACTGGATCGGAGAAATGGCGGTGGGGAGAAGTCATGTCTAGAGATGGAGAATTGGATTGGGGCACGCCGGTCCCTCCTTGTGGGGACGAAAAGAGGCCGAATTATGAGGAGCAATGAAGCAGGAGGACAACGGTCAGATGGTAGCAACGATGGGAAAAGGCAAACCAATCTTTGAAAGTTGCTTCAGCCAGATTGCCCACGATGCCCTGACTCCTTAGAACATGGCTATGGTAGGCAAGGGTTAAAATCCCTAATCTTCACAATTCTTTCAGATACTATCACAATGATCAGGGGTGTAAAGATTAACCTAGATAACTCAGCTGCCATAGGATAACACGGGCTTTGTAGCCCCATTCCTGTCGCCATCGCCCTGGACCCAGATCATGCAACGAAGATCGGCTAGAACGCCTACCCAGCGTGTTTGACGGGCAAAGCCGTATCCCTAGCATCTTGACTCAAGCCAGGGGATTTTCTAACGGGTCAACTTAGTCATGAGGATATCCTCTAGTTTAGGGCCATCGGTAGACACCACGACCCAACGGCGATCGCCATCAACGTAGGCCTCCCCCTCCCGGGGAATCTTCTGCATGCGATCGATCAAAAAGCCTCCCAGGGTTTGGTAATCATCGCTATAGGGTAGATTCAAACCCAGTAACTCATTGACGGTGTACAGATCGGCTTGGGCCTTAATCCGGTAGGAGGTTTCATCCAGTTTTTGTACCACCTCTTCAGCGGTTCCATGGGCTTGGTGCACCTCACCAATAATTTCCGTAGTTAAATCCCGTAGGGTCAGTAACCCCGCCGTACCGCCAAACTCATCCACCACCACCACCAGCTCCCGCCCCGTGCGTTGCATGGTACTAAGAATTTCGTGGAGCGGAGTCGGTTCAGGCACGAAACGAGCCGGCTGGACCCAGGGCTGAATCGAGGTATCTAGGGTGATTTGCCCCTTTGCCAGGGGCTGTAGCAAGTGCTTCAAGTCCACAATACCCTGAATATCATCAAGGGATTCGCCAATGACTGGATAACGGGAGTGGGCGGTTGCCGCCACTGCCTCAAACAAATCCGCCAGGCTGGCGGAATGGCCCATAGCGTCAATCTGGGTACGTGGCACCATGATTTCCCCTGCGGTCACATCCCGAAACTCAAACACGTTGTTCAAGAGTTCCCGTTCCTCCGCCTCCAGTCCGGGGGTTTCGGCTGTGGTGCGAATAATCAACTGCAGCTCTTCGGGAGTCAGGCGACTATAGCCAAGCTGGCTACCGTCAGGAATCCTCAGGGAACGGAGGAGCAACCGGGTGGACTGGTTCAAAATCCAGATTAAGGGGCTAAACAGCCGGGCAATGGTTAAGCTAGGGGGGCTGAGAAGCCGGGCTAACTGCTCTGGGTAGAGCATGGCCAGGGATTTGGGGCAAAGCTCCCCCAATACAATTTGTAGGTAAGCCACTAGAAAAAAGGCCATGGGGATAGCAACGGCATGGGCCAGGGCTTGTCCCTGCCCCTGGCTAATGGGAAGGTGGCTAATCCCAAAAACGACAATCGTAGCCATCGTTCCCTCTCCAATCCACCCCAGAGCCAGGCTAGAGAGGGTAATGCCCAATTGGGTAGTGGATAGCAAGCGATCCAGGCTACGCTGTAAACGCTGGACGGTCTTAGCCTGGGTATCTCCCTGGGAGACCAGCTGGCTAATTCGCGATCGCCGCACCGACACGATGGAGAATTCGGCGGCCACGAAGAAGGCGTTAATGCCAATCAGCAAAAACACCGCTATCAGCCGAGAAGCTACAGCGCTGAGGGGGAATGTCTCAGGAATGACTAGACTCAGGCATGGGGAAGGGAGGGACATAAATGATGAACAATACTGACAAAAACAGCAGTTCTCCTACTGACCTCCACCACTGATGCGAGCCTTCACTTTCTCCAGAATTTCCGCCTCCTTAGCCAGTACCAAGTCTCCATGGGGGCTAGAATTAGGTTTTTGGCCAGCGGGGGTACCACTGGTGGGGCGAGCATCAGGCTGTCGAACCCCAGTCAAGGCTTCCCGTCCTAGGGTAAATCCCCAAGATGCACTAACCACCCCAGCACCGATCATTAAAGACAGCAAAATTAGAGTTAAGGCGACGGCAGAATTCATCACTTCCTAGGACAATAGATTCACAATAGACCAGAATTAAAGCTTAGGGTTACAATAAGCTAATGATCAATACCAGGGTTGGCCGAGCGGATGAGGCAGCGAACTCATAATTCGCCCCAGGCAGGTTCAACTCCTGCACCCTGGATAGACTGTTTATTGCCACCATCAGTGACGGGTTGGTTCCTGAAGAATCTACCGTCCTTCGAAGATGAACTGTGTTCCTAGGCTAGCGGATCCACCACCCGTCATAGTCAGCAAACTAGTGGTGTAGGGGTTAGTTAAATCAGGCACCCGCAAGGTTGGGTCCATGCTATTTTGTTGATACATCACATCCCTAGTGGCTACCGAAAGCGCATGGGCATCCCACTCTAGTTCCCGCTCAGGAAAACCAAAGCCAAACATTCGACCGACCTGTCGCCCCACACTACGATTGCTAAAGTAATCCTGGGAATAGGTCGAAGCCAAATCTCCCATGGCTTCTGGCAGTGTCAGGGGCCTGGTCTCTTGGCCCAGCGCCCTAGGAGCAGCCAAGCTGGTTAGGGCAACCAGCGCCAGGGTAATACTGGAAAAACCCATGAGTCTGATAGCCATAACTAAATCTCCTGATTCAAGTATTATTAGGGCTTTGAATAGGCTCCAATCTTAGTTGATGTTGATCTGAGGACCCCTCTACCGAGTTGTTAAGATATCAACATTCTCAATTCCTGACAAGGCCTCAAGAGCCAGCCTAAATTTCAAGAAGCAAAACCCTGCATTCCTTATACCGCAAAATAGTCAAACTGACACGATCAAAACCCCTCCTGCTTTACTGTCAGAGAATAAGCTATGAGTGACCATCTAACCATTAAGACTCCGGCTTCAACCCCGATGCCCTTACAGTTTGATATCCCTGGGTCGACCCTGGCCACCCTTCCCGCTGAACAGTTGCGCTCCCACCTACTCAACCTCATCTGTCAGGAAGCCTACCAGGAGGGCGACTTCATCCTTACCTCTGGTCAATCGAGCCCCTACTACATCAATGGCAAGTTGGTGACTCTTCATCCCCAGGGGGCCTTGATGATGGCTCGGTTATTGCTTGATCAACTCCACCCAGACACCCTAGGGGTAGCGGGTCTGACCCTGGGGGCCGATCCGATGGTAACGGCGGTTAGCCTGGTGGGGCTCTATGCTAATCACCCCGTATTTCCCCTAATTATTCGAAAAGAGGCGAAGGGGCACGGCACCAAAGCCTACATTGAGGGATTGAGTTTACCGCCCGGGAGCCTGGTAGCCGTTTTAGAAGATGTTGTTACCACTGGTCAATCGGCCTTGAAGGCTGTAGAACGGCTGCAGGCGGCAGGCTATCAAGTTAGTCAAGTCTTAGCCCTGGTTGATCGCCAACAGGGAGGAGGGAAGTTGTATGCAGAGCGTCAATTAGAATTTACCAGCCTATTTACCATCGCTGAAATTCAAGCCTACCGACACCAGCTAGAATTTTCCACCACCGTTTAAGCCCAAGCCTAGCTCGCAAGCAATTCACCATTAATTTTCTCTGGTTGGAGTTATTAACTTGTGAAAAGTTCCCTTACCAAGGGCCACGGCGATTCTGTAACTTGTTACTTAACTTGTCTTGGTTTTCTAGAAGCCCTGGTGTCCCGTTTTACTCGAGTCACCCTTGAGGGTCAATAGATTCCAGGCGATCACCATACTTAGGGACTACACTCCTGAAAGAGAATCCTGGTCGGTTGAACCTTCACCCCCAGGGTTTGGTCAAAAGTGGGTAATACGGCTGGTTTTTAGCCATATAGGTGAGCTTTCTATATAGATTTTTCTATGACACAGAAAGCGTCCTGATCCGCTCAGTATTTTCGAGTAGTAGAGAGGAGAATCCAATGACCATAAGTCCCCCTGAACCGGGGCAAAAAGTCAGGGTAGTGGTAGATAAGGATCCGGTGCCGACCTCATTTGAGAGGTGGGCGAAGCCGGGTCATTTCGACCGCACCCTGGCGAAGGGACCAAAGACCACGACATGGATTTGGAACCTACAC
>Ga0172367_10003655_pt1 | contig 19670 bp, 18 predicted proteins | sample Lak10m_FD_114542 | JGI IMG/M metagenome (GOLD analysis project Ga0172367, IMG submission 114542) | Freshwater microbial communities from Kabuno Bay, South-Kivu, Congo - kab_022012_10m | ecosystem: Environmental > Aquatic > Freshwater > Lake | place: Democratic Republic of the Congo: South-Kivu...
CTTGGAAGGTAAAGGGAAGATTAGGGCGATCGCTCTTAGCTACCAAGCGCTCACCAATTTGTTCTACATAGCGATTAATTTGAGAATTACGGCTAAATCGAATATCACTATTTTGCAACTCCTGATTCATCTGCCTACCAAGCTCAACTTCTTGGCGGTCAGATAGATTAGACATCTGAATTACCTGTATTCCCTGAAACAAAAGAGAGCGGATATCGAAAGCGTCTCCCGGCATTGGTGTACTCAAGCACAGAGACACAGCAACTGCTAGCGAAATCAACGGATAAAACCAACTCCGCCTTCGAGTATAATGATTGGCCACAAAGTTTTTCCAATTCATTGTCATGATGTTAATGGAATAAATTATGTGACGAAGCTAAATTCTTTTGAGTTGCACTATTGAATCATTAAAAATTTTTATACCCGTATTATTGTTCCGGATTTACCATCACATCCTGTTCCCATATCTAAAATTCAGAATTGAGAGAATATTCTTGTTTTCACATGCCTTTTTTACTTCCTACTTGCCAAGGCGTGATACACTTTCGCATAAATACAAATATCAAATCATCAACTGGGAAAACCTACGGTGTCTCTAAGAGAACCTCTTGCTAAAATCAATCATTCTGCTTTTACCTAGGAAAATTTTATATGGCTATTTTAGATTCCAAAGGACGCTTGTTCGGCAAAATCAATCTCCTTGACTTAGGTGCGGCACTAGTAATTCTACTAGTAATATCTGGTATATTTATTTTTCCTGGCACTACTGGTTCTGTTGCCCAAGTCGGAACCAAGACCGTACCCATTGAGGTAGACTTAGTAGTTCGTGGTTTAAACATACGTGATCCTGAACGTTTATTTGATAAAGGATTTACCAAAGGCGGCAAAACCAAGGTGATTATCCGCAATCAACCCTACGGTCAAATTGGAATTAAATCCATTCAAGTATTACCCAAAACCCTAACAGTTTCCCAACCAGATGGTTCGGTGAAAGAACTACTAGATCCCAGAAAAAATAATTTTAGTACAGATATGCTGTTAACTTTAGAAGGTAAAGCGCAAGTTACTGACAGTGGGCCAGTTCTAGGTAATAGCAAAATAAAAATTGGTACAACCTTTGAACTGGAAGGTTTTAACTATAACTTCAATTCTAGTGTTATCGATATCAGAATAAAGGAAAACTAACATTTAACATTCATTTAACATTCCCATAACATTTCTAAATTTTTGGCTGACAGCTATTCCCATCACCTTGTGGTTGATGGGTTTATTTTGTTCGGCAATTATTAAGGTAGAGAGCGTTTTACCTCAGTGATACCATCTTCGGTAAATTACTTATAACTAATTGAGCATCAGTAAAAATTGCCGAATTAAACCAACAGTAACAGCAGGTAGTTCCAAGTGAGGTGTTAATCCCACATTTTCTAATTCTTGAAACACTCGGATAGCTTGAGGATTCTTGCCTGCAAGACGACGACCAAGTTCGGGACCAGTAAATTCTGATTTTTCTCCCCAAATCATCCCAGTAGGAGTTTGCAACTGTTGAATGTATAAAGACAAATCAAAACATAAGTCCCCACGCACAAAAGACAAAGCTGCATATTCAGCATTCGGTTGCTGGGCAGATTGCAGATAAGCCTCGACAATTTCCTCGTATATTCGATTAGATTGTGCAAATTGCCGTTGTTCTAAGAAATTGCGAATACCGCCACTTGTAGCAATTCCAGTGCTATAAAGCACACGATCAATAATAGGAACGCTAACTATCTGAGCAAAAAGGCTGCGAGAGTAGTCTTGACCAAAATCAGATAGTCCCGATGGTGTGACGAGAATCAAAGACTGAAATAACTCGGGATGGGCGATGGCAACTCGAATGGTCAAAGCCGCAGTCAGGGAAGAAGCAATCACTTTCACAGGCCTTGTACAAGTTTGTTGGCAAAACTCCCGAATCGTCGTCAAATAATCATCAATCATGTAGTTCCGAACCGGATGGTCAGACCTACCCCAACCAATTAAATCTGGTGCCAAAATGCGATATTCCCCAGCAAAAGCCGGATAAACTTTCGACCACTCATAGGCAGAAGACCCGCCTCCGAAGCCGTGGAGGAATACCAAAGTTTCCCTGTGGTCTTTTGCCGTCAAATTATCCTGCCAAGGTGAACCAGTAGCAGTATAATAAACCATCTTACCTAGTGAGGTATTTATGGAGCGTTGCTCAAATCCTTGTGGCTGAAACATAAGTATTTATTAAATTTCTTAATGGTTACTGAATCTGAAACATCCTTGGTTTACCCAAAAGCAGTTATACTCCCCATAATTATTATCGGTGAAATAATTCAGCACCTCTAGCCTTTGTCAGATTTAATGGATAAAATCGCTTTTTCTACCCCCAGCCCAGTTATTCTTATCATTAGACATCATTGTAATTAAGTAGGTAAACACTGTGTCACAGGCTTCATTTCCTTGGCAGCAACTGATCAACCGGGTTCTCCACTGGTGGCTTTTAGAGTTCAAGACAGTAAGCCGAAAGCAACGAACTTTTAAGCCTTTATCTGGACCGGGGGGCATTTTAGCCTTTTTAACTGTCATTGTGGCGATGCTGTTATGGAACTGGAAACTGCTATTGGCACTTCTGGTTGGGGTTGGGGTCATGTTATTAGTTTACTCAATGCCAAAATGGAACTGGCAACTGTACTTATCCCAGATATGGAGGTTCTTAAATACTACTAATTCCCGTTTTGCCTTAGCGGTAAGTAGTGGGGGCATTGCCACTGTTAGTACATACATGGCATCTGCCATCTGGGTTGATTCTAAAAGTTCTTGGATTGCTGCTGGTGCCATCGTTCAAGGCTTAGGAACGTTATTAACTTTAATTTTATTAATGTGGCAAATCCTCAAATCTTACGGAAACCAAGAGCAAAATAAACTTGATCAGTTGTTAGTCAATTTAACAGAACAAGACCCCTTGAAGCGTTTGATTGCCGTCAGAAAATTAACTAAAATTATCACCAGTCAGCGAATTGATGGAAAGGTGCAACAAGAAATTGTTCAATCCTTACGACTGTTACTTAGTCAAGAGCAGGAAAAAGTGATCAGAGATGTCCTTTTAGATAGTTTACAAAACTTAGATAGCTTACGATCTCTACCATTGAGCCAAGTTAAAACTTTAATTCCTCTATCTAGCAAGTTGAAGGTTAATATTTCTTCGTCTTGACTGGGTATTTAAGTAACCATTGACTTCTCCCCTGGATAAAATCACAGGGGATTCTAAAACGATAAGTAATTACATAACTGCTGTCAAAACTGTGGGTGTGGATTATCTATGTACACTAAAGTGTCTGAGTTTTACTCTTAAGGAATTTTTCCATAAAAGCTTTGATAACAAATTCCGGTAAAGTCAACATCCGTCGCCAACGCCAAGGTTCTTGATAAAGTCGATACAGCCATTCCAAGTTGTTGTTTGCCAACCAAGCAGGAGCGCGAGTTTTTATTCCTGACCAAATATCAAAGCTCCCACCAACACCCATCCAAATTGCTTGGGGGCATAAATGACGGTTTTGGGTAATCCATATTTCTTGACGTGGTACTCCCAAACCAACTAAGATTAATTCCGGCTGTAATTGAATAAGTGTTTGTTTTAATTCCTCTTCTTCTTCGACGCTATGATACCCACAATGAGTACCTACTATATTTAAGCTGGGAATTTCCTGTAGCCAAAACTCTGTGGCTTTTGTAATTACTTTACTTGTGCTTCCATAGAAAAAAAGTTTTGTATCTGTTTGCTGTTGTCCCAGTTCTTGTAATAGACTTTCTGCTAATTCAATTCCCGGACAACGCTTTACTTTTTGCCAGAACAACCATCGCAAATAAAGAACTACCCCTGAACCATCTGGAATGACTAGCTCCGCATTTTGAATTACCTGAGCAAGGGTTGGATTTCGTTGGGCTTGCATAGTCATTTCTGTATTCAGCGTAACTACATGAGCACCTCTTCTTTGTTCCAGGCATTCCAGCAACCAGCCTGGATAGTTGCTCATTATATGAACTGGTATTCCCATTACTGAAAAAATTTGAGGCGGTTTAAACATAGCCTAATCTTTAATTTAACTTTCACCAGATGATCTTGACCGCTAGTTTATCAAATTTTTTCATTTAATAAAAAACAATTATTTCATTATCTATAAACCAATAGAAAAATTACTGACTTGAAATGATTTAATAGACTACATGCCTTCATCTTATTGCTAAAAACATGCTGGTATTGAGAATTAATTACCAAGTAATCAGAATGAGAAAAAATTTGAGTGATTACTCTGTAAATGTTGAGAAATATATGGATAGGTCATTCCAACACAATCTGCCTAAGAGCGATGTTATGAAAGATGTAGCTAGTCAATAGCCAGCAGAAAACAGGAAGCGTCATAATTCAAGTATTTCATAATCCAACTTGTCAGGTTTTTCGGGTTTCATAGCCAAGAAATGTTGGTCAAAATAAACTCCTATCGAGACCCTCCTAAATCCTTTTCAAGGGTGAATTTGATTTGATTTTCTCTGCTTAGTTATCAAGCTCCTCCCTAGCTTGATATTTTTCATACATGAACCCAGACCTTTAAAACATCCTCTCAGACACCCAGGAAACTCATTTTCAAGTTAAAGTAATGTAACGTACGGAATTTGACTATGAGTAAGATTCGTATTGCTCTGATTGAAGATCATGACCTGACCCGTCTAGGTATCCGGACGGCTTTACTACAAAAAAAAGAAATTGAAGTTGTAGGAGAAGCTGCTAATGGAACCACAGGTTTAAGAATGTTGAAAAAACTACAACCAGACATTGCAATTGTCGATATTGGTTTACCAGACAAGGATGGAATTGAATTGACAAAGGAATTGAAAGCCCTCACCAATGAAGACGATTCACCAACAAAAGTGCTAATTTTAACGCTACAGGACCACAAAAAATCCGTGCTAGCAGCTTTTGCAGCTGGAGCAGACTCTTATTGTATGAAGGACATCAAGTTTGATAGTTTACTGGAAGCTGTACACGTAACTTACAATGGCAACGCTTGGATTGATCCAGCCATCGCACGGATTGTGTTACAACAAGCCCAAGAAAATCGCCCATTACAAGAGAAAGCACTGAATAAAGATGATAAAAATATTATTATTTCCAGCCCAGAATCTGAACATCAAGAAAATATTGACCCTTACACTCTTACAGAAAGAGAGTTAGAAGTATTACAGTTAATCGTTGAAGGTTGTAATAATGCACTTATTGCCGAACGACTCTACATCACTGTTGGCACTGTAAAAACACACGTCAGAAATATTTTGAATAAGCTATGTGCTGATCATCGCACCCAAGCAGCAGTACGCGCCTTGCGTTCTGGACTGGTAGAGTGAATTTATTGACATCCTCCCTATGCTATGGAAGAGTCAGGGTTCCCCATGTTTAGTTAAAAAATGTAAATTAGTTAATAACTTTTGCTAATTTTATTTGATTTATTAGTGGTAGTTATTAAATACTAGATACAGCAAGTCCAGCCACTAGATTTTATCTCAGCGAAAAAAATAAAGGTATAGTCCTAACAACCTCCAGGATTGTCAAGGGGGTATAAAACCGTCCAAACTAAACTAAATTAATGGCTAAATCTATGGAAGCTTTATTTTGTTTGTCCCCACGTTATCGCCTTGATGATGAATCACCTTGGCTGGAGGGTATCGATCCTAGTCGTCACTACTGGATTGCACTCAATGGAGAAAAAAATACAACAATAGCTATACCAGGGTTAATAGTTTCCTCCATGAGTGAATTAAAGCAGGCCATCCGCGAATTTCGCTCTTTGCAGCCTGGGGAACAGATGACTGTGAATAGAATTGCCAGTGGTTGTACAATTCACTGTCTAAGTCCTAATTGTTATGCTGTGGAAGCTGAGATTAATAATGCTTTAGTTTGGCATCTATTTGATCAAGAAACTTTAGATAGTTTATTAATGACGGCACACCCAGAATGGCAATGTGCGCCATCAGATATTGATTTGGGTCGGAAATTATTACTGCGCTCCTTGCAGCAAACATCTGTGATCAAAAAATAAGCATCATCAAAATCAAAATTTCGGCTAATCTTGCTGGCGTAGAGCAATTAACTCTTGGGGAGAAGCTAGAAGTTTGATTTTAGCACCAATGATTTGCCGTTGTACATTGACAATAAACAGCCAGGTTACATTGACCCTACACCAAGAAGTTTGTACCTTACCTGTTACCTGAAATTGAATTTGGTCATTTTCTATATTTTGGACGATTCCCTCACGGGGACAGGCTTGAATATTTTCAGCTTCTTGTTGCAAATAGGTAAAGATTGCCTCTCGTCCCACAATAGCAGATTCAAAAGGCGGATACATCACCCCATCATCAGCAAATAAGGCTGCAGTTTCCTGAAATTGTCGAGCGTTGAGAGTTTCAAAATAACCCAGGATAATCGGTTCCAAGATTCCCTCAATTTTAAATTCTTCTTTTGCTTTAAGGGCAACATTTGTCTGAGTTGCTTCTCTACATTTAGCAGCTGTCATATATTTACTTTGATTACCCTAACTCAACTTAATTTAAAAATAAAAGCCAACAGCAAAAATATACTATGGAAATAAATTGCTAAAAGAGCAATGAATCTTTACGCTGAATATGTTGCACCATTCTCAATAACTATAAAAACTGTCATCAAACCACTGGTAAGAGACACAAGTATATTCGCATTTCATTTAGTCAACTAAGGGGTCAACGCCCATATCAGCTACCACCTTGCGAAGAACAGAGATTTGTTCACCAAAATCTAGCGCCTTAATAGCTTCAAGTACCTCTAAACCATCACGAGAAAGTTGATACCCCACTGGCATCGGTACAATCAGGCGTTTTACCATCAATTCTGATAATTCGTACCAAAAAGCCAACTTTGTACTGTAGCTCAGAGTACCATAGGAACGGCAAATTTGAGTATTTTTCCTATAAACTAACTCACGCATCACATTTAACTGATCTGCATGAGACATGTGCTTGATTTGATTCAGCAGCCCTTCGGCCAACTGTAAACGAGCCGCTCCTGTGGCTGCCGGCGTAATGGCACACCCCATTTCTGTATAGGCATACCATAGTACTGCTAGCTGGTCATCCGCACCCAGGCTTTGAAAGACACCTGTGGTAGAGTTAACAGCATCACGAAGCTGAGTACCATAATTCAAACTCTCAGATAGGTCGGCTGAAGAGGAATCAGAAGTGAAAGTCATGATTTCGCCACAGTTGATTAATTGAAATACTTATGTCACCAGTGAGAGGTGTGCATTACCCAAAGTTTTTTTACCCCTCAACTCACATACTGCATTATTTCTTAACAAAAAGCAAATAAATTTTACATATGGGTGGGTTAGCAAATGTTTAACACAGGTCTAGACAAGATAATGTATAAATGGGCCGCTCGTAATCATGGCTAAATTCACATAAGAAAAATGGATAAGGATTCTGTAACAAGCAGTATAGTTAAAGAAAAAGCCCAAGAGTTAGGATTTCACAAAGTCGGGATTACTACTGTAGATAGAGGAGATAATACAGAAGCACAGAGGTTACAAACGTGGATAAACCTGGGTTATCACGCCGATATGAAATGGATGAATAACCCCAAGCGTCAAGATGTTCGCTTAGTCATGCCAGAAACGCGATCGCTAATATGTGTCGCCCTCAACTACTACACACCAAATCAACGTCCTGAAGGCCAAGAATACGCCAAAATTGCTCGTTACGGCTGGGGTAGAGACTATCATAAGGTGATGCATAAGAAGCTCAAAGCTTTGACCGCTTGGCTAGAATCACTCAAAGCAGGTATTAAAGCCAGATATTATGCAGATACCGGCCCAATACAAGATAAAGTCTGGGCGCAACGAGCCGGAATTGGTTGGATTGCCAAAAATGGTAATGTGATCACTCGAGAATATGGCTCTTGGGTATTTTTAGGAGAGATATTAACAAATCTGGAACTAGAAAGCGATCGCCCACACACCGAACACTGTGGTAGCTGCACTCGTTGTCTAGAAGCTTGTCCCACAAGTGCAATTACCCAACCGTTTGTAGTAGATGCAAATCGCTGCATCGCCTACCACACCATTGAAAATCCCTCGGAAACATTACCAGAGAAAATATCAGGCAATTTACAAGGTTGGGTTGCTGGATGCGACATTTGCCAAGATGTTTGTCCTTGGAATCAGCGTTTTGCACAGACAACGAATGTAGCAGATTTTCAGCCTTATCCTACCAATATTGCACCTCAACTGGTAGAATTAGCCAACATCTCAACAGAGGAATGGGATAAACGATTTCCCGCCTCGGCATTGCGGCGTATTAAGCCAGAAATGTTGAGACGAAATGCCCGTGCTCATCTTGACGCATCCAAACTTAAAGAATGACCCAAAAAGTAATTATTTTTGATTTTGATGGCACAATTGCCGATACAGTAGATGCTCTTGTGAGTATAGCCAATCGTTTAGCTTTAGAATTTGGTTATATACAAATTACTCCAGATCAACTTGCACTACTGAGAAACTTTACCTCTAGAGAAATTATTAAATACTCAGGTATATCTCTATTTAAAATTCCGTTTCTACTCAAAAAAGTTAAAGGAGAATTAAAACACAAAATTAGAGAGTTTAAACCAATACCGGGAATTTCCGCAGCTTTAATGGAACTGCAAAATGAAGGTTATAGATTAGGAATCATTACATCTAATTCTGAAGATAACGTCACGGATTTCCTCAAAAATAACGAATTAGATCAGTTATTCGACTTTATTTATTCAGGAGTGACAATTTTTGGCAAAACAACCATAATTAATAACGTACTGAGACAGAAACAACTCAAAACTCAAGAAGTCATTTATGTCGGTGACGAAACCAGGGATATAGAAGCCTCAAAAAAAGCTAATATCAAAGTAATTGCAGTAACCTGGGGTTTTAATTCTCCAGAAGCCTTAGCTAAACAAAATCCAGATTTTTTGATTAACCAACCGACGGAATTACTAGAAGCAATCAAAAAGTGTTGAAAGGTTGTTGGTTAAATCCTCAAATTTACCGAACAACCTAACTAATATCCATGACTCCAAAACCATTCCCCAGATAATAGATTAGTTGAGATAACTCTTACTTAAGTAGAATTTCCGGGATTCATTCCTGCGGTAGCTCCGGGTAAGCCTGTGTACAAGGAAGACTTGATATTATTTAATTTCTGAAGACATAGTTACTTGAGTCAAATCATTTGGTGTCAAGTTGCTGTGGACTACTGCGCCATCACGAAACCATACAATGCGTTGAGTTTGACGGGCTACATCTGATTCATGAGTTACCATAACAACCGTAATTCCACTATTATTCAACTCGCTGAAAATATCCAACACTTCCTGGGTTGTCTGAGAATCCAGTGCGCCAGTGGGTTCATCAGCTAGAAGAACAACCGGACGATTAACAATAGCACGAGCGATTGCTACCCGTTGCTGCTGTCCACCAGATAATTGAGTGGGTTTATTATTGAGGCGGTTTTCTAAGCCAACCTTTATTAATGCTTCCGTAGCGCGATCACGTCTTTCCCTGGGGTGAACACTGGCATATACCATTGGTAGCATGACATTTTCTAAAGCTGTCAGTTGGGGTAATAAGTGAAATTGTTGGAACACAAACCCCAATTTTTTATTGCGAATTTTGGCTAAATCGCCATCACTCATCTGAGCGACATCAACGTTATCTAAGTAATAATTTCCACTGGTGGGGCGATCTAAACATCCGATAATATTCATGGCTGTGGATTTACCAGAACCAGAAGGCCCCATAATTGAACAATATTCACCCTTATGGATAGTTAAATTCACATCGTTGAGTGCTTTGACTTCAGTTTCACCACTTCCATAGATTTTAAAAATATTCTCTAGGCGTATAATTGCTGATTTCGTCCCAAGACCAGGAACAAGACCACCGGTAATTGTAATAGTGTTTGTCATCATAATTTTAGTTATTGGTAATGAAGGAGTCTATTTATTTCTTAGGGTAGCTTAAGCAAAAACACTGACAAAATAGTCTCAAAAGTATACCAGAATTGACTTTGACATCGTTTTGATTAGTTTGTTGGTATATATAGGTTCCAGGCGTTTTTGGTGACTTGATGTATTTACGTTACCCCCCAAGGGTTTGAGTCTTGTTTTTTCCTCAAAAATGTTTAGGTTCTGTGAGGATAAAGGAAGCCTACGTGGTAAGTTGCAATCACCCGCATTTATCCCTGGGGTAGTTCAGGGTCTAAGCACTTCTCAGGGCTACAATCGGGTCAAGTTGAGCCGCACGCCGGGCGGGAACGACACCAAAAAATAAACCAACACCGCCAGAGACACCAACAGCCGTAGCGATGGCAGTAAAAGAAATTGCTGCCTCTAAGGGAGATATTGCCGCTAGCAATACAATACTAGTTACACCAACGGTAGTCCCAATTACACCACCAATAACAGAAACAATTACAGCTTCAATGATGAATTGCAGCAAAATATCTTGTTCTGTTGCACCTATTGCCTTCCGCAATCCAATTTCTTGGGTGCGTTCAGTAACGGAAACCAGCATAATATTCATGATGCCAATACCGCCTACAAATAATGATATGCCAGCGATGGCAGCTAGCATGATAGTTAATGCACCTGTGATTTGACCGACGATTTGCAAAGCATCCTTTTGAGTATTGATTGTGAAATCATCTTCTCCAATAATTTTGTGCCGCAAACGAAGTAAATTAGTAATTTGAAACCTTGCTGCATCTACGCTTTCGGCATTTTTAGCTGAGACGGCAATATAAGTTAACTCTAATCCGTAGGGAGAAGTGCGCCCGACAATTCTGTTAGCCATTGTCACTAGAGGTATCAAAGCTGCTTCATCATAATTCACACCCAAATTTGAGCCCTTGCTTGTTAATACCCCAATGATTTGAAAACTGGCATTTTTAATCCGCAACTGCTCACCGATAGGGTTACTATCACCAAAAAATCTTTCTGCCAAATCTGCGCCCAAGACTACCACTTGGTTATTTCGTTTCATGTCTATGTCAGTGAAAAATCGCCCTGTGGCAATTTCAAAGTCACGAACCTTTAGGAAAGAGGGAGTTGTGCCAATGATATTAACATTGGTGTTTTGGTTACGGTAGATAACTACCTGCCTACTATTCAACTCTGGTGTAACTCCCGCTACCGTCGGTACTTGATTAGAGATGGCCTTGGCATCTTCAAATACTAAAGTTTTCGGTATATCTCTTGAGATACGCTGAGTGGCGCGATTACCTGGAATCACAAACAACATATTTGTGCCTAAAGATTGTAGTTGTTTGTCAACAAACCTTTGTCCACCTTCACCAATCCCAATCATGGCAATTACCGAAGCGTTACCGATAACAATCCCCAACATTGTCAGGGCGCTACGCAACTTATTGGACAGCAGGGTTTTTCCTGCCATTTGCATACTTTCTAGGAAGTTCATGATAATTCGTAATTAACACAAAAATAGGCTGAAAATTTTATTGCTTGTTCTGCTCTTTGGCTTTTTGGATGATGTAGTTTTTAGGTGGATTGACAAATACGCGATCACCTGGTTCTACTCCCTTTAATATTTGAGTTTGGTTTTCGATTTGCGCCCCAATAGTCACTTCACGAAACTGGGGTTTATTTTTTTCATCTGCTACCAGTACACCAGTTCTACCTTCTTCAGTGACAATTGCTACTGTAGGTAATACCACAGCATCACTGAGGCGATCGCCCAGAAAAGTCAGATTTACATTTAAGCCAGAACGGAGTTTATTTATACCTGTATCGAGAGCTACCCGCACTTGAAAGGATGTAACGCCTTGTTCTACTACCGCTTCAGGTGCAATCAAGCGCACATTTCCCTTAAATACTTGGTCAGGATAAGCATCAGCCACAATTTCTACTTGCTGTCCTGGTTCGATTCTGCCAATATCCACTTCTGGAACTTGAGCGAGTACTTCCAAACCTCGTGCAACTGCGACAATAGAACTAGAAGTTGCTGATGCACTGGTGGAAGCGGAAGTTGTGGGAGTCACAAAAGCACCGACATTAGCATATTTCTGGGTGACAATTCCCGATAAGGGCGCACGAATCACAGTATCTTGCAACCTGACTTCAGCCGCTTGCAATTGACCTTCAGCAGCTTTTACTACTGCTTCAAGTCGAGCAATTTCTTCTGGGCGACTACCACTTTGTAACAGTAGTAATGCAGCTCGCGCTTCAGTAACAGCAGCTTCTCTGACAGCAATTTCTTCACTGCGGCTACCACTTTCCAATAGTGACAATCGTTTTTGTGCTTCTACTAAACTCGCTTTTGCCCTTTGGTTTTCACTAATATACTGTTCTAATTGCTGTTGAGAAGTTACCCCTTGCTCTGTTAATTTTCCATAGCGGTTTACCTGGGATTCGGTGAAATTTACCTGTGCTTGGGCTGCATCTACTTGTGCTTTACCTTGAGCAATTTCTTGAGTACGATTCCCCCCGCGAGCTTGATTTAACTGTGCCTGGGCTTGGGCTAAACGCGCTTTACCTTGAGCAATTTCTTGAGTACGATTCCCCCCGCGAGCTTGATTTAACTGTGCCTGGGCTTGGGCTAAATTGGCGCGGTTCTGCTGGATTTGGGCGGGGATCTCCCCCACATCCATCCGTGCGAGAACTTTTCCTTGGTCCACCCTATCACCTTGTTCTACATATAACTTTGCCAGCACACCTGGGGTTTTCGGACTAATATTCACACTCTGAACTGGAACAACTTTACCACTAGCAGTAATCCGTAAAGTTACATTTTGTGCTTCTACAGGAACAGTTAATTCGGTAGTATTTTGTTCATCAGTTCCCTGATTGACTAGGTTATGGGTAATAGTTGTACCCACACCTAAAACACCTACTGCTATTAAGCCCATTGCCCAGCGTAGCGGATATTTTACTTTGCCAATGAAGGGAAATTCTATTTGCGGAACCATAAACAGTAGCCTATGAATATCACTTGTGGTCAAGCAAGTGCAGAAATTTAAAAGATGTCTGGACTCAATGCTAAATACTAAATACTCATAGCCGTGACTGATAACCCGTTTTGGGCTACAGTACCTTGCTATGCCCATCAACTAAACACTTAATAGTTGCTTAATCTTTCTTTATATTAGCTTTTAGTCTTTGTTTACGTCTTCACCTGTTAAATTAATTTTGCCAGGGTATAGGTAATTGCCCTTGAGGGTCAACTTTGCCTTTCTTCTCCATCAGAGATCGTTTAAGCTAGCTGGAAGATTCCTTGATTTGTGGCTAAGAGGCGGTAGTGTGCCTAAACATGTTAGTTTGATTTCTTTTTTGGTTGTCTGTGGTTTGTGGATGATGCCAAAGCCAGCTCACCCACAGGCGCTGATACCACCTACACTGCAACTAGATGCAGAAACCTTAGAAAAACAAGGGTTGAGCTTAGCACAAGAAGCAGCTCAACTTGGACAGTTTCAGCAGTTTGATTTGGCTCTACCACGAGCTAGATTGGCTAGTCAACTCGCTCCTAATAATGATAGGGTCTGGTTTTTGTTGGGTGGTTTACATTTGCAAACCAAAGATTTTGATTCAGCGGTGGCGGCGTTAAAAAAAGCCCAATCCCTCAATCCCCAAAATGCTGACGTTGTGTTTGCTTTGGGTTCGGCTAATTTTCATCAGCAAAATTACCAAGCAGCTGTGACCCATTACCAAGAGGGTTTGAAGTTAAAAGCTGATAAACCAGAAGGATGGTTTGATTTGGGTAATGCTTACTATATGTTAGGTCGATTACCAGAAGCCATCGCTCAATACAATAAATCTATTTCTTTAGATAAAACATTCTGGCCAGCGATTAATAACATTGGTTTAATCAAATACGAACAAGGTGACGTTCAAAGTGCAATTAGACAGTGGCGAACTTCTGTTAACATCGACAAACAAGCGGCAGAACCTTTATTAGCATTAGCAATAGCATTGTATAATCAAGGCGAGCGCCAAAAAGCACTGTCCATAGGAGAAACTGCGGTCCGCATCGATCAACGCTATGCCAGTTTAGATTTTCTCAAGGAAAACCTCTGGGGTGAACGATTACTTTCGGATGCGAAAAAATTCTTAGGATTGCCACGCATTCAAGCAGCTCTAGAGCAAGACGAAAACTAATCACCTTTGGTGCTAATTCCTAACGCCTATTTACAAATGCTGTTTCCAGAGGCAAAAATTAACAAGTCTTTGCCTTTTGCATTTGATTGTGCCAATTTTAGATTTTTTTGGTTAATCCCTTACACCTCCTGGATGCAACCAATCCCAAATCCTCAAGCCTCCTATCCTAGAGGTCTGGGTAAATGCAAAATCTAAAATCCCAAATCCATTGAGCAGTTATCCAACAAACCATCTTATAGTACATATATACTATTTAAGCCAGGAACTATTCGCCCAAAGTATAACTGGGCGAGTATTCCTGACGGTAGTAGTCGCTTTTTAGTGGATATCTTTGGGAAGAAGTGCAATGATTTGCTCAAGAAACTGTTGATGATCAACAACGGGCTTAGAGATGTAGCCATCAGCGCCGCTTTCCTTGAGAAAGTTCTCACGATCGCCTTGCATTGCATGTGCTGTTACCAAAATAACAGGTAAGTTTGCAGTTTTTGGATTTGATTTCAACATTTGTGTAATTTTGATACCATCAACAGACCGACCTTGATAAACACTTCTTGACAGAGAAACATCCATCAAAATCAGATCAGCTTCTCCTGAGTGAGCAATTTTTATGACTTCTTCCACATTTTCTGTATGTTTGACATGTAAGCTACCCCGTTTGGTCAAAATTTTAGAAAAAACACGAGCATTAATTAAATCGTCTTCAACAATTAAAACAGTTTTCATGAGAATTTAATTTATAAAGGAGAGGAAGATGATATCTGAGAAAAACAGTTGTCTAGCTTTTTTTAATTATCAAATTGCAGCGCCGTCATCAAGGATAATACTACTGCTGTTGATCCTTTGACCATCAAGATTGTGTGAGAAATCCTATTTCATCCGTTATGCTGTGTTTGCTGCAGTGTTCAATTCAAGCGACGTTTGTGTAATTCAATTTCAGGGAAAAAACTCATGGCAAAACAGTTAAACCTTCTCTCCACTGGACAGGTAATCACAACAGCCCTGCACACGGAGATGCAGCAGTCTTACCTAGAATATGCCATGAGTGTGATTGTCGGGCGGGCATTACCAGATGTGCGTGATGGCTTAAAGCCAGTGCATCGCCGGATTTTATATGCCATGCATGAACTAGGTCTAACCCCAGATAGACCCTATCGTAAGTGCGCCCGTGTAGTGGGAGATGTGCTCGGTAAATACCATCCCCACGGTGACCAAGCAGTTTATGATGCCTTAGTGAGGTTAGTGCAGGAATTTTCCAGCCGCTATCCCCTATTGTCAGGACATGGTAACTTTGGTAGCGTTGATAATGACCCCCCAGCAGCGATGCGCTACACAGAAACACGTCTCGCCCCCATCAGCCATGAGGGTATGTTGGCAGAAATTGGTGATGAAACTGTGGAATTTGTTGGTAACTTTGACAATTCCCAACAAGAACCCACGGTACTTCCTGCTGAATTGCCTTTTCTATTGCTGAATGGCTGTTCTGGTATTGCTGTAGGTATGGCCACAAATATTCCTCCCCACAATTTGGGAGAATTAGTTGATGGGTTGATTGCCTTAATTGACCAACCTGATTTGTCAGATGAAAAGTTATGGGAGTTAATTCCCGGCCCCGACTTTCCCACGGGTGGACAAATAGTTGGTAACTTTGGGATTCGGGAAGCATACACCAGTGGTAAGGGTGGAATTGTGCTGCGAGGAGTGGCCAAGTTGGAGGAAATTGTACCTAGCAAAGGTAGTAAGCGGCGCACAGCAATTATTATCACCGAACTACCTTATCAAGTGAATAAGTCTGGCTGGATTGAGAAAGTAGCAGATTTAGTCAATCAAGGCCGCCTACAAGGAATTTCCGATTTGCGGGACGAAAGTGATCGCGAAGGAATGCGGGTAGTAATTGAACTTAAACGTGATGCTAACCCCCAAGAAGTGCTACAGAACTTGTATCACCAAACCGCTTTGCAAACCAACTTTGGGGCCATCCTCTTAGCATTGGTAGATGGACAACCCCGTCAGTTGAGTTTGCGGCAGATGTTACAAGAGTTTTTGAGATTCCGCGAACAAACCCTGAACCGTCGCTACAGTTATGAGTTAGGTAAGGCACAAAGTCGGCTACACATAGTGTCGGGGTTGCTAAAAGCTCTATCTCAACTGGATCAAGTAATTGAAATTTTGCGCCAAGCTGCTGATGGTAGTAGGGCAAAAATAAGCCTTTGTACCCGTCTAGATTTGACGGAGGAACAAGCAGATGCTATCTTGTCGATGCCATTACGTCGCCTGACAAGTTTAGAACAGCGTAACTTGCAGCAAGAATTTGAGCAACTCAGCAGACAAATTAGTTTACTGCAAATACTACTCAGCGATCGCCGAGAACTACTGAAGACACTGAAAAAAGATTTGCGCTCACTCAAGCGCAAGTATAACGACCCCCGACGAACTCAGATATTATCTGTCAGTAATCAAGATTTAGCTAAAAATAAAGTAGCGGAAATAGCTCAACAAAATTTACCATCTGCTCTACCAGTAGAAGAAGTAGTTTTAGAGTTTAGCTACCGGGGATATGTGCGTCGTCTTCAGCCATCAGCAAAAAAATCGAAATCTGAAAACCCTCTGTATGATCATGACTTCATGATCCGAACACATTTGACTACAACAGATCAAGAGTTGCTGGTAATTACCAGTGGGGGCAAAGTTTATCCTGTGACTGTGGGAGATATTCCCCCTACTACTGGACGTTCTCCACGGGGAACACCACTGATTACTATGCTCAGTAGTACGGCTCAAGGGGTTCAAGAATCCTTAGTTAGTCGCTTGATCCTATCGGAAAATTTGGAAGCCAAGCAAATGGTACTGCTCACAAAAGCAGGACGAATTAAGCGCCTGTCTTTAGCAGAATTTACGAATTTGACTCGTAGGGGAATTACGATTTTGAAGCTTAAAGAAGATGATGAATTGTTATTTACCCAATTAACTACTGACAAAGATAATTTAATTTTAGCCAGTTCGGGTGGGCGCTTGTTAAAGTTCGCCGCCGACGATCAACAACTTCCTGTTATGGGTCGCACAGCCCTAGGTTTACAAGCATTCCGCCTACTCAAACATCAACAAATGGTTGGCTGTGTAACTGAGGCTGGGAACGATAACTTATTGCTGGTTACTGAAGAAGGATATGCTAAACGCCTACCTGTGAGTCATTTAAAACCGGCTGAACGAGGTAATTTGGGCACACAAGCGCTGAAATTTGCCAGCAAAACGGATAATTTAGCTGGTATGGTTCAGTCCATCACCTCTGGTGAGGTAGCACTGGTGACCAATAAAGAGCGTGTTATGCGGATACCTGTGGAGACAGTGCCAATCTTGGGTAGAGATAGTCAAGGTCAAAGTATTCTTGACCTTAACCGCGATGAAAGAATTGTCTCAGTGATGGAAGTGGAAATGTAATCCCCAGAAACAAACAAAATTAGAAATTATCAAACCTCCCACGTAGAATCTGTACGAGGTTTTGAGTTGGATAACTGCTAAACTTTTCTATAAGTTAAAACTACTGCTAAATTTTGATTATCTATAAAAAACAGCGAAAATCTCAACTTTTAAAGCAAAAGTATCCGAGTAAATGTCAAAATAATTGCTAAAAATTAGCAATAGGCATATTCGTCTGGGCCAATTTATTCCACTGAAAATAGATACTTTTTCCTACCAATAAGAATTAATTCAGTCAACACATAGCAACAAAACTATAAATAAACATTGCGTTTCCGAAAATATTTGTTATATTAGTTTACATAAAGCAATGATACTTCGTAAATATAGTTTGGAGTGCCAACCATGACAAACGCAACTAACGTTAATGCTCCTGTAACTGAAGATCGCAACGCTTGGCGCTGGGGCTTTACACCCCAAGCCGAAATCTGGAACGGTCGCTTGGCAATGATTGGCTTTTTAGCAGCTGCGCTAATCGAGTTGTTTTCTGGTCAAGGCTTCTTGCATTTCTGGGGCGTTCTGTAACTTTGATTACACAGAATTAGCTAAATAAAAAAATAAAGAAAGACCTGGTGATGACAATTCACTACCAGGTTTTTTACTTGTTTGTTATTTCTCCTGAGTCATTTGTTTAGAGCGAATGACCCATGACTAGTGACTAGCGAATATATTCCTTGAGCACACTGTTGCGATTGGGGTGGCGTAACTTACGGAGTGCTTTCGCTTCAATTTGACGAATCCGTTCACGGGTGACATTGAAAATCTGTCCAATTTCCTCCAGGGTCTTCATGCGACCATCATCCAAACCATAGCGGAGTCTGAGGACATCACGTTCCCGAGGACTGAGGCTATCGAGGACTTTTTCTAGGTCTTCACGCAGCAGATTTTTGGAAACCTGATCTTCTGGAGTTTCACCATCGGATTCAATAAAATCTCCTAATCGAGAATCTTCTTCTTTACCGATAGGTGTTTCTAATGAAATAGGCAATTGGGCAGATTTAGCAATAAACCGCAACTTCTCAATGGTCATTTCCATGCGAGTGGCGATTTCCTCTTCAGTGGGTTTGCGACCCATTTCTTGGGATAGCAACTTGGTAGTTTTTTTGATCCGCGAAATAGTTTCGTAGAGGTGAACAGGGAGGCGGATAGTACGAGATTGGTCAGCGATCGCACGAGTGATTGCTTGACGAATCCACCATGTAGCGTATGTAGAAAACTTATAACCTTTTTCATGGTCAAACTTTTCCGCAGCGCGGATCAAACCGAGACTACCTTCCTGAATCAAGTCCTGGAAGGACAAACCACGATTCATATATTTCTTCGCAATTGACACCACAAGACGCAGGTTCGATTGCACCATTTTATCTTTTGCCCTGCGACCAATATGCAAGCGATAAAGAAATGTCCGCTCTGGTAATTGTACTTCTTGAGCCCATTCCTTATATTCAGGTTCCCTTTCTAAGCGTTCTTGCAGCCTATCCCGCACCCTCTCTAATTCCAGCAAATCAGCGATTTTCCGAGCCAATTCGATTTCTTCATCTGCCCGCAATAGGCGAATACGACCAATTTCTTGTAAATAAAGGCGAATCGAGTCTTCAGTGTAGTGCTTTTTCTTGCTTTGTGCCCGACGACGTGATTTAGCGGCTTTTCCAGACTTTATGTCGTCCTCATCAGACTGAGGCTCTAAAAACTCATCTTCGCCATCATCGTTAATCAGCAAGTCCTCTTCTTCTTCTTCTTCTTCGACTAAGAGTTCTAACTCGATATCAGGCTGATTTATTATTTCTAGGTCAGGCTGATAAATGCTTTCGAGTACGTTGTTAGCCTGGTTCATGCCGCGTTCCTCATGCTCCTTGCAGAATCAATTACTCAAGATGTGTTTACTGCTCTTTTAATTGAGCTAGTTAACTACCGAAAATAGGGTTTTAGGCTGATTTCCCGGAAATCTTTTCGGAAGTTTTGTTCC
>Ga0172367_10003657_pt1 | contig 19667 bp, 19 predicted proteins | sample Lak10m_FD_114542 | JGI IMG/M metagenome (GOLD analysis project Ga0172367, IMG submission 114542) | Freshwater microbial communities from Kabuno Bay, South-Kivu, Congo - kab_022012_10m | ecosystem: Environmental > Aquatic > Freshwater > Lake | place: Democratic Republic of the Congo: South-Kivu...
AGGAATTATAGACCCGATAAATTCTGGGTTGTTGTGTTCCTCGATATAGACTGCTTCTAATAAGTTGCCTTCATGGTCGTATGTTTCAACCATTGAGGCGTGAGATTTAGAAAATACTCTTAACACGTCTGTATATTCTAAGTCGTCTGCGCTTTCTTGGAATAACTTTTTTTGGCTTGGTTTGTTTAGTGCTTGCCATTGTTCAAATGTGATTGTATCCATTTGTAACTCCTTTCTAAAATAATTGTAAAACTTTTTTTTAATAAAAGCAATAGATAGAAAAAATTATTTTTTGGCGTGGCGATTATTCGACACGCCTACTGACTTACAATAATTTTTTTTGTGTTGGGGACGGGCTTAGAGTCTAAAAAAAACAACTAAACCCACCCCCTCTCACCAGCGTTTTTTAGCAGAAATCTTGAGGTTCAGCAACCTTGAAATCCACAATGTTTCTAAAAGTTCTAGGACTAGCATCAGAACCCTTAGCAACACGTTCCATAACAGGTTCGAAAACAATTTCTTCGAAACTAATAACCTGCTTGATATCGCCTTTCTTGTTAGCAATAGGTTCACCAACACCAGACTCAACAAGTTTACGCAACGCCTCAACAATCACAGGATTCTTAGAAGTCACATACTCATAACCCATTTGAGTATAAGGCGTACCATTCTTGCTATACTTCAAAGTACTACCATTAATACTGATAGCGACCTTGTTATCTGCAGGAAAAGAAACTGCACCTTTAACTGCTGTTGCACTAAATGCCATATATATCTCCTTTGTTTTTAGGGGAACGACTCCCCTCTTGGCACCCTGTGCCAGAGGGAGGAGAGACTTGCCTTTAATCCTTACCAAAGGCGAATGAGACGCCTGCGTCGAAATGAGCCAGCAACAAGAGCACGCAAGTACCATTAGCCCAAACTTATTGCCAAACAATGCTTGCAAAAGACAGGCCCACCAAACCACCAAGGAACCTGACTGCATCCGTGGATGTCTAGTTATGGTTACGTTTGGCAAGTTCCGAGCATGCCACTTGTGGCTGCGAGGACTTGCGTCTGCAAAAACCCTGCACCGCGTAAGCGGTGTGCCGCCGTAGGCGGCAGGTCTGTGAGCGTAGCGAGCAGACCCAGGGTTTTTAACCGACGTGTGACTGTCGTATGTATAGGTTGTTTATATTTTTTTGTTACAGTGGGGGCTAGTTTTTGGGTGTTTTATAACGTTTTGGTAACGTTTTATAACTTTTTAATAAATGTTTGTCCGCTTTTGTATTTTGGACGGATTAGTATATATATGAAGGGGTCTTATTGACCCCTTCATCTGGTTACTGTTTACGGTAACTATGCAAGCCCCTTTAAGGGGGCTTGCCCGTATACTGTTAATGTTACAGTTGCGTGTATTTGGTTGTTACACGTTTATCGTTTATTTGACTATGGGGACATCTATGCGTTTTGAAAAGGGTAGTTCTCATCCTCTTGTTAAGGATACTGTTGAGGCTAAAGATAGGGTGCTTCAGTTAGTTTCTGAGGGCGTTAATGTTAAGCAGGCCATGAGTCTGGTTGGGCGTCAAGAGGGTACGTTACGTCAGTGGCTTTCTAGGGACCCTGGGTTTGGGCGTAAACTTGAAGATGCCCGCGAGCAGGGTGCTGTTCGTGATTTGGCTGGGGATAAGTATTCTCTTAATTTTGCTGATTTTTCAAAAAATTTTTTAAACAGTGATGTGTTTGCTCATCAACAGAATTGGGTTGATGTTTTAGAGGGTAGGGTGCCTGGTTGGCTTCATCCTTCTATGACTTATGAGCCTTCTGATGATAAGACTAGGCTTTTGATTAATGTGCCTCCTGAGCATGCTAAGTCTACTACGATTACTGTTAATTATTCGACTTACAAGATTTGTATGAATCCTGATGATACTCGTATCATTGTTATTTCTAAGACGCTTACTAAGGCGCAGGAGTTTGTTTATTCTATTAAGCAACGTTTGACTCATCCTATGTGGGCTAAGTTGCAGGCTACTTATGCCCCGTCTGGTGGTTGGCGTGAAGATGCTGATTCTTGGAAAGCCAACGCTATCACGTTGTCTCGTAATTCTACGGAGAAAGACCCTACGGTTCAGGCTCTTGGCATTGGGGGTCAAGTGTATGGTGCTCGTGCTAATTTGATTATTCTTGATGACTGTGTCACTGGTGCTAATGCTCACGAGTGGGCTAAGCAACTTGAGTGGATTCAGAAGGAAGTTATTACTCGTCTAGATGATGAGGGTGTTCTTCTTGTTCTTGGTACACGTTTTGCCGCTAATGACCTTTATCGTGAGATAAGAAATCCTAAACATTGGTCTAATGGTAAATCGCCGTTTACATATTTTGCTATGCCAGCAGTTTTAGAGTTTTATGAGGACCCTAAGGATTGGGTTACTTTGTGGCCTAAGACTGACCAAAAGTCTGGTTCTAAACAACCTGACGCTGATGGCTTGTTTAATAAGTGGGACGGTCCAGCCCTGTATCGTCGTCGCGGTGAGGTGACTCCTAGTACTTGGGCTTTGGTTTATCAACAGCAAGATATTCAAGAGGATTCAATTTTTCGTCCTGCTCTTGTTCAAGGTTCTATTGATGGTAGACGTAAAGTTGGTACTCTAAAATTTGGTGCCCCAGGTCATCCATATGAGAAGGGTAACTATTACACCGTTATAGGTGTTGACCCTGCTATGACTGGTAACACTGCTGCTGTGTGTGTGGCTTTCGATAGGAACACTCACGAGCGTTGGATTCTTGATGTTTGTAATATGAACGACCCTAATCCGCAAAAGATTCGTTCATTGTTTGAGGACTGGGTTCAAAAATATCAACCAAACGAGTTGCGTATAGAAATTAACGCCCACCAAAAATCTTACGCTTTAGACACAGAATTAAACCAGTGGCTTGGGTCGCGCGGTGTTCAGTTGCGACCACATTTTACTGGTAAGAATAAGTGGGATGAATCTTTTGGTGTTGCGTCTATGGCACCTTTGTTTGGTACTGAACGTGACGGTAAGTTTCAGAAAGATAATCTTATTAAACTTCCAAGTACTGAGGCTAATGAGCATGTTAAGGCTTTAGTTGAGCAGTTAATTACTTGGGACCCTAATGCTAAGAAGTCTCAAAAGACTGATTGTGTTATGGCTTTGTGGTTTGCTGAGATTCGTTTTAAAGAATTAATTCAACAATCTGGTTATGCGCAAAATCATTCGTTTAACCGTTATGCAACAAGAAAAAATATTTCTCAACGTGGTGTTGTGAATTTAGATGAACTGGCTGCTGCGCAGTACAGTGATGAATATTTATAGGAGTTTGAATGGCACTTGATGTGCAACGTATTGCTGATAAAGTTGAGGCTTTGAAGCGTAGATACTCTGAACGTGATTCTCGTATGGCTAACGTTTTGAGTGTTCGTCGTGGAGAAATAGCAAACGTTTATCCAGATTTTTTCCCTGACGGTATGTCTCAACCTATGATTGCAAACTTTATTGATGTTGCAGCACGTGACCTTTCTGAAGTTTTGGCTCCTCTTCCTTCTTTCAATTGCAGTACTGCTAATACAACTTCTGACCGCGCTAAGGCGCAGGCAGAGAAACGTACAATGATTGCTAACTTTTATGTGCATTCATCACGTTTACAAACACAAATGTATACAGGGGCTGATTGGTTTCTTACATATGGCTTTTTGCCAATCGTCGTAGAATTAGATGTTAAAGATAATCAGCCCCGCATTCGTGTAGATAATCCTCTTGGTTCTTATCCAGAGTTTGACCGTTTTGGTCGTATTGTTTCTTATTCACGTAGATATGTTAAAACTATTGCAGAGTTAGTTGCAGAGTTTCCAGAGTATGAATCTCAAATTATTGGTCCTCAAGGTAGAGAAAATACTGACTTGTATTCTTTACTTGAATTGGTTCGTTATGAAGATGATGACCAAATTTTATTATATGTTCCTCAAAGAAAAAATCTTGTTTTAAAACGTACTCCTAATCCTTTGGGTGAAATTTTAGTTCGTGTTGCACGTCGTCCAAGTATTGACGAAGAACCACGTGGACAATTTGATGATGTTGTTTGGGTACAACTTGCACGTGCACGTTTCTCTTTACTTGCTTTAGAAGCAGCAGAGAAATCTGTTCAGGCTCCGTTGGCATTGCCTAACGATGTTCAAGAATTAGCATTTGGTCCCGACGCCGTTTTGAGAAGTCAAAACCCTCAACAAATTAGAAGAGTCGGATTAGAATTACCAACTGCCGCATTTACTGAACAAGCAGTGCTTCAATCGGAAATGCGTTTGGGCGCACGATATCCAGAAGGTCGTACTGGCAATATTGATGCCAGCATCATTACTGGACAAGGCGTCCAAGCGTTACTTGGTGCTTTTGATTCACAAATTAAAGCAAGTCAACAAATTTTTGCTCAAACATTTGAAGATGTTTTAAGTCTATGTTTACGTGTTGATGAAAAGATTTTTCCGTTTGAAAAAAATGTTCGCGGATATAATGATGGTGCACCTTATGAACTTAAATATAATCCTGTTAAAGACATTAAAGGTGACTACACTGTAGAAGTACGTTACGGTTTGATGGCAGGTTTAGACCCAAGTCGTGCATTAATATTTTCTTTACAAGCACTTGGTGGTGAACTTGTTTCTAAAGAATTTGTAATGAGTGAACTTCCTTGGTCTGTGAATGTAAGTAAAGAACAAGAACGTATCGATATTCAAAAGATGCGTGAAAATTTAAATCGTGCAGTTAACGCTGCTGCTGGTGCAATTCCTGAAATGATTGCAACTGGTCAGGATGTTTCTGTTTTGCTAGGTAAGTTTGCTGACATTATCGATAAACGTCGTAATGGTGTAGCAATTGAAGATGCTGTTAAACAAGCATTTGAACCTACTCCAGCAGAGGCTACCCCTCCTTCACAGCAAGTTGCAGCACAACAACCGTCCCCTCTTGGTGCTCCTGCTGGTAGTCCTGCTGGAGCCACTCCTCCAGATTTAGCACAGATAATGGCACAGATAGCAGGTTGATATGGCAGATAAAAGAACAAGAAGAGACTACGTCTCTGAGTTCCAATCTGCTTTAGATGCTTTTGTACAAGATATGCATCCTATGGGCGGTATGGCAACAGGAATTATTACTGTTGTTGAAATGATAAACAGTGAAGGTAAATATTTTTTACACATCATAGATGACGGTAAGTCTCCTACTTGGAAACTTAAAGGAATGCTTGATGAAGCACATATTAAATTAGATGACAAGATTGATGATGAGGATTACGATTAATGGCAATTAGAGAACAAGTATCTGGACCAGGTAAAGATGCTAGACGTACAGATTTAAATGTTTCTAAACAACCAGTCAGATATATTTCTGATGGCACTTATGGTGAAGGTCAAGAATTATTAGGTCTTCAACAGGGTGCAGATATGGCAGGTCCTACACCTGATATGAAACCAAACAAATCTATATCTTCTTATTTTTCTTCTAAACCACTTACTCAACTTACTGCACCATCAGAAAGATTTGATGAACCTCAAACTGCTGGTATGCCTTTTGGTGATGGAACTAATTTTATAAATCTTCCACCAAGTAATCAAAGAACTCCTGCAACAGTTGCACAAGAAATGTTAAATAATCCAGCAGTAAGAGATATAGCGGGTGTTGCTGAAGTATTTATGGCGATGGAAGGTCAAGGCAAAGGTTATGGATACTAATGTCAAGAATCCCAGGGTGGAATCCGCCCCAACCTTATACTCCTGTTGGTAATCAATATCTTCCAGAATTAGCGGTAGCATCTTATCGCGCTAATTTACCAGAAAAAGATTTACAGCAAATTAATACTTGGAGTAAACTTTATGACAAACATAGAGAATTACTTAAGATGGATAATAAAGATGCTAATGAAGAATTTCTTAAACTTGATGAAGGTGTTCAAGAAGCATTAAAAAATGTTTTTGATAATCCTGATTATTTAAATAAACCAAGTAACTGGACTATTTTAGGCGAACTTGGTTCTCTTATTAAAACAGCAGTTCAATCACCTTTTACTGGTGCATTTAAACTTTTACAAGGTTATTCTCAAGCATTAACTGGTGTTGCTGGTGGAACTCTTGCTTATGCTAAGCAAACAGGTCAATTCACACCAAGTATGCTTAACTTCTGGTCTGATGACTGGGATGGTAAACGTATATGGAATGTTGAATATACAAAAAAATTAGAAGAAACATACGGTCCTGGTATGTCTGCTTTAGCAAAAGGTTTAGTTACAGGATGGACACCTGGTCGAGTTATTGAAGAAGCAGGTGGAGTAAATCCTGAACTTGAACGTGCTTTATCTTTCATGCAAGAAAACCCTGAAGAATTTGCTAGTATCCTTGGTGATTATCGTAGAGCACAAGTAAGTCCTGGTAGAGAAGTTGCTAGACGTCAAATGCGTCTATCTCCAGATGCACCTGTTATCGAAGAAAAAATTTTTGACAGAATTTCTGGAACATATGATGCAACATTTCAAATACTTGCAGACCCTTTAACTTGGGCTACTGCTGGTGCTTGGGCCGCAGGTAAAGCACTTGTTAAAGGTGTTCAAGCAGGACAACGTGTTGGTGTTCTTGGAAAACTTACTTTAAAAGAAAACTTACAACCTAGAGCACCTATTATTAATAAAGGTGCTGTTTATGGAACTTTATTTAAAAAAGGTATTGCACCTGAATTAGCAGTTCCTAAAGTATTTGAATTTGATGATGTTAGAAAAGTATGGGATGGTATTCCTGATGTAACTCCAGGTCTTGGTCCTTTGCTAAAACAATTTAAAGAAGGAACTCCTGAGACTAGAGCAAGAGTTATGAACGCTATTGCTCAAAATTATCCTGCATACAATAACGATAATGTTGTTAGAATACTTTCAAAACATATAGAAGATGCTGATACGGCAGCACAATATTTTACTAGAGCAGAACACGCTAAATATTTATTTAGTGGTAAAACTAACAGCACAATGTTTTACAGAACTAATAATGTTTTAACTTCAACTAAATCTTCACTATGGGCTAATTCGTTTCGTAAATTTATTGGCGATACTTTTGGTAGTAGACTTAAAGGTACTAATGATGTTAACCTTTTTGAAGAAATTCAAAAAACAGATAACGTTGTTGATACTGCATACCTTGAAGGTAAGTATATTGAAATCGGTGCAGATGTTTCACAGTCACTAAAAATTATTAGTGATTTAAGGAAAACTGACCCATTGTTTAAATTTGCTGCAGATAAGATGAAAACATTTTCTTCTAAAGTAAATAAACTTGCATCACGTGCACCACTTGGTAGACCAATTTTTACAAATGATGAAATGGTCGGAGAAACTTTAAATACTTTTAGGGACACAGCACGTTTAGTTTTACCTAAAGAAGAAGCAGCGGTATTAACTCAAAGATTTGCTGATTTAAAAGAATACGACAGAATAGTTCTTCTTAGAGGTTTATATACAGACATTTTATACAGTAGTGGTTTAGGCGCTACCCCTGGTGGTTCTACTATTATTGAAACAATACTTAAAGAAAAATTTGGTGGTTTAGGTACTTTTGCTACAGGTAATATTCTTGATATACCTAAAAATTTAGAAGTAAGTGATTTAGCAAGAGTTGGTTCTGAACTAGGTGCTGAATTTGATAAAATAAAAGTTCAATCACCTTTACATAATTTTCAATTTACACCAGCAATTGGTCAACTAGACTGGCTTGAAATTGCTAAATTACAATCAGATAACGCTAGAATATTTAATGGGTTGCGTCGTTTAGGTGTAATTATTAATGGTCAAGCAGTTTCTCAATACACTAATGCTTGGACTTTATTAACTCTCGCTCCTAAATTAGGCGTTCGCGCAACAATAGATGAATTATTTTTATTTACTTTGTATGCACCTAAAGAAATTATGTTTAATTACTTACGTGGTGTAGGTAGAACAGCCGTTAAAATACTTGCTGCCGCTAAAGGTAAACCAGAAGGTTTGTCACTTACGGGTGAACACGTATTTAAAATACAAAATATGATTAGCAACGAGGAACGTATTGCTCTTCAAAAACAAATTGAAGAAGAATTTCCTCAAAACTTTAATGCACAAAAAAAAGCATACGCAAATAGATTATTTGGTCTTGCGTTAGATAAATTAAAAATAGAACAAGGTTTGGGTAAGTACGTTCCTAGTTCTAAAAGTTTAAGCATTTCAGATATTGAATCATTAAGAGAACTTTTCTTACATAATCCTTTAGGTTTTGACGCATTATCTTCATCTCAAGCAAGAACTGCTGGTTTAAGTGGTGGATTTATTCGCCCAACTGAAGACTTGATGAGTAATGAAGTTATGGAAACTGCCATGAAAGAACTTGGTGTTAAAAATCCAGGTAAATGGGTAGTACTTCCCGCTAGCGCCGCTAAAACAGAAAGAGTTTTAGGTCAATATTCTAACGTTTCTGCTAGATTTAGTAGCGATTATAGCAAGTTTGGTGACATTAAAGATACCCCTCAGCAAATATTTGTTAGAAATAATGGTTTAGAAACCCAACAAGACTTTACTAACGCTGTTACTGATGTGTTAAAACTGTTTGGTATTAAATTACCTGCAGGTAAATCTTATTTAGATTTAGTTAGAGATGCAAAATCAGGTTTATTAACATTAACAAAACCTGCACCCGAAGGACCTGCGCGTAATTTATTAGATTCTTTAGCAGAATATGCTACTTTAAAAGGTTCTGCTTCTGATATAGAAATTTTAACACGTTGGGTTGAACAACATTTAATAGATTTACGTAAAGCATTTCACGGTTCTTCTGATTTAAATGTATTTAACACTAAATTGTTTAATAGGGTTAAACAAGGAACTATTAAAGAAGTATCTAAAACAACTCCTTTTGCAAGAACAGTTTCTATTCCTGGTGGCAATGTTGGTAAAGGCACACCTATGGGTGACGCTAAAGATATTGCTATGCGTGAAAATGCAGGTGCAGCAATAGTTGAATTAGAAGATATTGCTCGTCAAGCAGAAATAACATCTGCCCAACCTGATGCTGTTGGTAAAACTTCTAGTGAAACAAGTTTATTACAATTAGGTCCCGCTACTGGTAACCTTAAAAAAATAATTATGCTTGCTAGAAATGGTAAATTATCTGGAAAACCTTTAAGACCAGAAACTGTAAAACAAATTACAGCAGCACATAATGCTGGTGCAAGATTTCTTGTTGGTGATATGCCAGGTGTTGATGATGCCTATATTAGATTATTAGACAATTTAAAGGCTAATTATACTGTTTATCATACTGGTGATAAACCAAGAATTGTTATTAAACCTTTTGAAATTACTAAAGAAGTTAAACCATTTAGATGGAATCAACTTCCTATAGAAGAATTTGAAGAACTTGTTAAAGATAATTTAATTGCTGGTGATTTATTAGTACCATTCCAAGCAGGACCAACTAATTTAAAAGAATGGATTGCTGAATACGGAACTAAAATATTTGAAGCAATGGACCAACAAGTAACTTCGTACTTCCGTACACCTGCGTTTATGTCTTTTTATCTTGAAAGAATGGATAACTTCCGTAAAGGTGGATATAGACAACAGTATGTAAGAGACCTTGCTCAAGAAATGATTTATGTTCGTAGTAAAAAACTTGGTAGAGAACTTTCTGATAATGAATTAGATAAAATATATCTTAAAGCAGAAGATATAGCAGCCAGAGCAATGGTTGAATATTCTACTCAAGATGCACTAAATTCTATTATGAAGTTTGCTGATAACCCTGATGTTAGAACAGCACTTGCATTTAATATGCGTAACGGTTCACGTTTTTATCGTGCAACAGAAGATTTTATTAGAAGAATATACAGATTAAAAGACCATTCATTAAAAACAATTATGAGAATGCGCCTTAGTGCATTAGGTTTAAATGGTTCAGGTTTTATCCACGAGGATGCACAAGGTCAAGGATATCTTGTTATGCCTATGGATGACTTAATGTTTCAAGTAATTGATAAACCTTTAAGAGTATTAACTGGTGGAAAAGCAGGATATAATCAAACACTTGTTGGTGATTTTACTTTTAAACTACAACAATTAAACCCATCATTTGGTCCAGATGCAACAACACCAACTTTATCTGGTCCATTAGCAAGTTTAAATATCTATTTAGTTAAATCACTTCTTGGTCGTTTAGGACCAGATGGTAGATATGCTGCTGATAAACTTGATAATATTTTACTTGGCGATATTGGTGATAATTTAGATTTACAAAAAGCAATACTTCCAGTATCTGTAAATAGATTATGGAGCATTCTTGGTAAAGGCGAGAAAGATAAACAAGAAGCCTCTGCTATTCATCAAGTAATTGCTTATAACGCAGCACACGGTAAAGGTTTACCTGTCGATGCAACCCCTGAAGAACAATACGAATACATTAAAAATACTCGTATATCTGCACATAATTTAGTTGTAATGAGAAACGTACTTGGACTTATTCCAATTCCTGTTTCTCCAACATTAAAAGAAACTAAAGATATTCCTAAGTTCTTAAAAGAAGTAGGCGTTGTAAGTGTTAGACAAGAGTTCTTTGATATCTTTGAAGGTGTTTTATCTAACCCTAACCCTAGAATGGATGACCCTTACGAGGAAGCATTAGCCATATATATTGGTAAGAATCCTAATAAACTTATCTACACTGTTTCACGTGCAGAAAAAACTACAGATATTGCTTTTAAGAAAACCGAAGAAGTTAAAAATTGGTATATTAGAAACAAAGATTTAGTTGACAAGTATGGTGAAGCAGCCTGGTTAGCAGCACCTAATGTTGGTGAATTTACTGCAGGAACCTATGCTTGGTTTGAGGCAGCAGAATTAATCGATAATAGAGATTTAGAAACATACTTGCGTGAAGTTCAAATAGCAATTGATAGACAAAACTATTTTGATTTAGAAGAACGCGCAGCAGAAGAAATCAGTAGAACTGCTGATACGACTGCTATTAAAGCAATCGGTGCTCAAATGAATTTAGCACAGGAAATGATTCTTAATTCTAATCCTTTATTAAGACAACGTTTTGCTACTGGTGACTTTGGTGTTGAAAAAGAAAAACAATACTTAACTAATTTAACTTATCTTTTAGCAGATGAATCCGTTAAAATGGACCCTGGTACTAGAGATAAATTAAATAAAGCATTAAAGATTATGAGCGAAACTGCTTATAAAATTAATAGCGATAGTGGCATGAGTACTTCATTTAGAAGAATGGTTAGAGATGAAGCCCTTGCTGATTTATCTGTATTAAGTAATCTTGATTACACTGTTCGTCAGGCTAATAAAGCAATACTAATTCCAATATTAAAAGACCTAAGTAGGGATGCACAAATCAAATGATAGTTAATAGTATTTATGATGAAACAACTGGTACGTTTACTTTTGAATATGAAGTTCCAGTTGATGGTCCTGGCGGGGCTTTAGGTGGAGTAGGTGTTAAAACAAAAGCATTTACTGTTACTTTAACAGCAGCAGAATTAAAAAAAGTACCTAATGCTAAAGTTACTACAGCAAATAATACTTCTACTGCCACTATTGATACTAAAGAATTAGATAAACTTTATAAAACTAAAGTAAAAGAAGTTGGAGATAAATCTAAACCTTCTATTGTTTCTGCCGCTGTTTGGGACCCTAATGCTAGTTATCAAGCAAATGAATCAGTTGAAGAACCTGCATATAAAAAAGGAATGCCTGTTACTAAAGAGATACTTCTTGGTAGTAAAGGTATTGCTAAAGACCCAGTTACTGGTGCTATAACATTTATTCTTCCAGAGAATCAAGCAGCAGAAACTTTGCCTGGAAAAGGTGGAATACTTAATCCAAGTTTTGCTGTAATTGTTCCTGAAAAATCTTATATTCCTAAAAAATATTATGACAGTGGTAGCAATTTACCAACTGGTGTTGCTTATGATTCAATTACTGCCCAAGAAAACTTAGTTTACGAATTAACAAGAACTAATAGAATTGACGAATTTAAAAAACTATTACTAGATAAAGGTTTCTACGAATTTGCTGGAATGAATTTACCGCAAGTTAGAAGTAGTATGGCTCAAAAAGGTGTGGCAGATTCATTTATGCTTTCTGCATTAAATGGTTTTCTATATACCTATAGTCAACAAAACTATCAAAACATTATTGAAGATTCTGAAACATTTAGTTATGATGAATTTATTAATAACTATAAACCTAGTTTTGTAGAAGAAGCAGCATACATTCCATCTAAAAGAGACGCTGATGCTGCTGTTGATGCATCCTATATTGAATATGTTGGACGTCGCGCTACTGATAAAGAGAAGCAAGCATTCTTTGCTGCTCTTGAACGTGAAGCATTAAGCAATCCTGTTCGCAGTGTTCCTGGTATGGGTGCAGGTCCTGATACTAGACTTGGTGGTTTTACTGAAGCAGACCTTGGTGATTTTGCTAGCGAGTTTGCTTTAGCAACACCTGGTGCTGAACAATACGGTGAAGGTTTTGGTGGATATAAAATGTTTAATAATGTTTTAAGTTCTTTAGTAAGTGATTTAGAAAATGAAACACAGTTTATTAATAAACAAATCATAGGTCAAAATCCTAATGCAATATAGTCAAGAACAGATTGAACAACTTTTAAGACAAGTAGGTTTTCCTGAATCTGCAATCCCAACTATGGTTAAGATTGCACAATTAGAATCTACTAATAATACTCAGGCTTTTAAAGATAAAGGCAGAGATTTATCTTACGGTTTATTTCAAATTAATATGAAAGATGATGACCCACAAAATCCTGGTATGGGTAAACAACGCCGTAAATGGTTTGGGCTTAAATCTAATGAAGAATTATATGACCCAGTAACTAATGCTAAAGCAGCATACAAGTTGTGGAGTTCTAAAGAAAAACAAGGTAAGAATAAAGGTTTTACACATTGGTCTACTTACAATGAACAGATTGCGGGAAATCCTAATTTGAGAACTATGAATAAAGAAACACAAGCCATGGAAGCCAGTGCTACTACCACTACTCCTGGTTTTGGAAATGAAGGTGAATCATTTGCTTTAACAGCAGCAATGATTGATAGGGCTTTTCTTACCGATAAAGAAGTTGGTAAAATATTTCAAGACTTTAAAGGTCAACAAGGTCCAGAGGCTGAGGCAGCATTAAAGGCTGCTTTACAGCAAACAAAGTTTTGGCAAAAGTTTTCTGCTGATGTTAAACAAGAAATTTATTCAAGTCTATTATTAGACCCTGCTAGTTATAAAGAAAAGTTTAGTTTAAGACTTGATGAAATTAAAAACAAGTTTTTAAAGATGGGTGCAACTTTTCCATCAAATGTTGAATTACAGGACCTTGCTAAGAAAACTCTTTTGTTTGGTTTAAAAGGTACTCAGTTAGATGAAATTATTTTTAACTCTGTCAAGTTTGATAATAATTTTATTGCAGGTAAAGCAGGAGAGTATGCTACTTCTCTTTATAAAGCAATTGAAGATTATGGTGGCACTATTGATAAGACTTCTTCAGAGTTTAAGAATTATGTTTTTGATGCTATTAGAACTGGCGGAAATAGTATTGATTTAGTAAAAAAACAGTATGCTGATTTGGCTGCTCAAATGTATCCTAAGTTTGCTGATAGATTTAAATCTGGTTCTACTTTAAGAGATGTTGCTTCACCTTATTTGCAATATGCAAGTCAATACTTAGAAGAAAGTATTACTGATTTAAAGAATCCTCTTATTCAAACTGGTTTAGTTAATGGTATGAGTGCTGTTGATTTTATTAAAGAAGTTAAAAAGAGTCCTTTGTGGCAGTATACTTATAATGCTACTGAGTCTATTCTTGGTTCTTTGAAGAATGTTTTGACTGATTTTGGTTTCAGTTTCGGGGGCAAATAAATGGCAACTGATAAAAGTAATAAAAAATATTTAGATAAACAAGTTGCTTTAGCAAAAGAAGCAGGCGCAACTAAGCAACAACTTGCAAGTATTACTTCTGCTCTTTCTGGAAAAACTGGTATTAAATCTGGTGATGTTAATACTCCTGGTACTTTGCAATATATTGATAATCAATTAAATCAACTTCTTTATGGTGTTTCTGGTTCTGGAGCAGGTGGTATTGCTGGCAAAGCAGCACCTGGTTATGTTCCTCCAGAAAAAAAAGAAGAACAAAAAACTGATTCAGGTGCAGCAATTGCAGCAGAGCAAAGACGTCAATTTGAATTAACACAAGCAGCGCAAAAACAAGTACAACGTCAAAGTGCTTTTGATTTAGCCAGGGCTTTTGCTGTTCAATACGGTTTAGGTGAAAGCATTGCAGATAGAATAGTTGACCTTACCGTTAATCAAGGATACACAGAAACTGCTGTAACTTTAGCATTACAACAATCACCAGAATATAAAACACGTTTTTCTGGTTTAGAAAAGTATAAACAAAATTATGCTGCAGATATTGCTTCAGGTAAAAAAGCACAACCTTTAACTCCTGCCCAATATATTAAAGCCGAACAAGAGTACCAAGAAATATTAAACAGATATGGTCTTTCTGATTTGGCTTCTCAAGAAACTTTTTCTGAATTAGTTGGTGGGGATGTTTCCGCTCTTGAACTTAGAGACCGTGTAGAAAATGTTTATGACAAAATTAGAAATGCAGATAGTGTTCTTAAAGAACAGTTAGCAACTTATTTTCCAACTTTAACTGAGGCTGATTTTGCTAAATCATTATTGACTGGTAAAAATCCAGAAGATATGGCTTCATCTTTGAAACGTCGTGTATCTCAGGCTGAGATTAGTTCTGAGGCTGCTCGTGCAGGATTAGGTGGATTAACTGTTGGTCGTGCTGCAGAGTTAGAACAAATGGGTTTAACTAGAACTCTTGCACGTGCAGGTTATTCAAGAATCGTTGAACAACAAGCAGCATTACAAAAACTTGGTTCAATATATCAACAAGATGTTACAAACTTACAGCAAGAACTTGAGGCTGAACAATTCCAAGGTCTTGCATCACAAAGAAGAAAGAAATTAGAAGAAACAGAAAAAGCAACCTTTGCAGGTAGCGCAGGTACCTCCACTGTTTCTTTAGCACAACAAGGTAAAGGTACCTTCTAAGACCACACACAGACCGACCAGCCCTGTGGTGAGTTCAAAGACTGGTAGCAAAAGCCATTTATATTTCCCCAAATATGGATGAGGTTTGCGAAACTACAACGATGGGAGATATTGCGATGAGCAATGTATATCAGGACTTCGACGACGAAGAGTTAGAGTCCGAAGAAACTGGTGGCGACTTAGTTTCACAATTAAGAAAAGCCACTAAGAAAAAAGACAAGCAATTGAAAGAGTTGATGGAAGAATTAAATTCCATTAAATCTTCTCAAAGGACTAACTCTATCAAGTCTGTCCTAGCGGAAAGAAATCTTAATCCTAAGATTGCAAATTTTATACCTAGTGATTTAGATGCTTCACCTGAAGCAATAGATAACTGGATTGCTGATAATGCAGAAGTGTTTGGTCTAAAAGTAGAGAAACCTCAGGTTGCACCTGATGTGGCTACTTTGCGTCAAATTGACGCTGTTTCTGCAAACGCGCAAATTCCAGTAGGTAACGATGATTTGTTTCTCCGCTTAGACCAAGCACAAAGTGCCGAGGAAATTGAACAAATGATTTTCGGAGCACAATCGTAATAACTACTAACTAAGGAAAAAACCGAAATGGCAAATGCCTATACCGCTCTCTCTGGCGGAACAGCAACAACTAACGGTGGTCTTGGTGGCGGTCAATATTCAAGTGGCGACAACGTAGGAACCTTCACACCATCAAATGGTGCAGGTCTCGTACAAAAAGCCTACGACCGTCTTGTTGAGTTCGCACTACGTTCTCAACCATTACTTCGTTCAGTTGCTGACAAACGTCCAGCGAAACAATCAATGCCTGGCTCATCTGTAGTTTTCCAAATCTACAGCGATATGTCAAAGGCAACAACTGCTTTATCCGAACAAGTTGACCCAGATTCAGTAGCAATTGGAACTCCAACTGCAGTTACTGTAACTCTCAACGAATACGGTAATGCAGTTCTAACCACACGTAAATTACAATTATTCTCATTAGCAGATGTTGACCCAGCAATTGCAAACATTGTTGCGTTCAACATGGCAGATTCTATTGATGAAATTGTACAAACAGAACTACGTGGTGGAACTAACGTTCGCTACGGTTCTGCTGGTGCATCTGACCCTACAGCAACTAACGAAATCGCAGCAGAAGATACAATCTCTGCAGCAGATATTCGTTTTGCAATTGCAAAATTACGTGCAGGAAAAGCAATTGCTCGTAAGGGTTCACTATACTGGTGTGCAATACATCCAGAAGTTTCACACGACCTTCGTGCAGAAACAGGTTCAGGTGCTTGGAGACTTCCACACGAATACCAAACAAATGAAAACATTTGGGCTGGCGAAATCGGTACATTCGAAGGTGCATACTTCATTGAATCACCACGTATGTACAACGCAACAGATGGAGCATCAAGCCGCCGTGTATTCCGCACATTGCTAGCAGGTCAACAAGCACTTGCTGAAGCAGTTGCAGAAGAACCACACGTAGTAATCGGTAACGTAACTGACAAATTAATGCGTTTACGTCCAATCGGTTGGTACGGTGTACTAGGCTTCAAACGTTATCGTGAAGAAGCATTGTACAGAATTGAATCAGCATCTAGCATTAACTAGTTAGATTCAATCAAGATTAAAGCCCCTGGGTAACTGGGGGCTTTACTTATTAGGAGAGTAAATTGCCAACATTTTTTCCACCAACAATTGATGAAGGACCAGCAGGTCTAGGTTTATTTTATAGATATAAACATTTAAGAGGAAAATCTGTTTTAAAAATTAGTGGTACCTATCAGGTTATTAGAGTTCCTTCCACAGACCAAATAGATTCAGCGTCAGAATATTATGCAGGGGGTCACGAGTATGAAGTTACTGAAGGTGTTAAGTCTGCACTTATTGCAGCAGGCATCGGGATTACTGAGGCTGATTTCGAATGACAAACACGATTATTACTATTGGTGCCGTTGTGGGTGCAGTCGCTGCGGTCATTGCGGTGATTGCTGTTCCGATTAAAAAGGTTAAAGTATTTTTTATTTGGCTTGATAAGTTTCGTAGAGACTGGGAAGGCGAAGAAGCCGAACCAGGTAGGGACAGAGTTCCAGGTGTGATGGAACGATTGAATAGACTTGATGGTGAACTTTCTAATAACGGTGGTTCATCATTGAAAGATGCAGTAAACAGAATTGAATTTAAGTTAGACAAAATGCAGGGGAACAGATGAGTCTACATAGAATTAAAACACATCCAGAATTTGTTGAAGGATGTTTCGGATGCAAAGCATCAACACTTGATTTGAATCCAGGAGAAGCAAACTCCAGACTGACTATGTCAGCAAAAAAATGGGACAAAGAACTTGCGTTATATCGTCAAGCAAGAAGTCAGGGTATTCAACCTGATTCTACTAAGACTAAGGATATACGTAGGGCAATAGATATATCAAACAAAACTAGCAAAGCATATGGAGCATAATAATGTACGGTAAAAAAATGCCTAAAGGTAAAAAGATGATGGGTATGAAGAAGATGGATGCTAAGAAAAAATCAATGGTTAAAATGAAGAAAACAGGAAAGAAGAAATAATATGTGTTCAACTTGTGGATGCAACTATCCTAACGTAGACCATGCTATGGCTAACGCTAAAGGTGATAATTCAATGGATGTAATTAAACCAATTCCATCTTCTATCGTTAAAGCATCACCTAAGAAACCTAAGAAGTAATTATGAAAAAAGACTCTCGTTTAAAAAGCGCAGGAGTCTCTGGTTATAACAAACCAAAGCGGACTCCAAATCATCCAACTAAGTCACACGTTGTTGTTGCCAAGGTTGGTTCAAAGGTTAAAACAATCCGCTTTGGTCAACAAGGTGTTACTGGGGACAGACAACCAACTAAACGTCAAGCATCTTTTAAAGCAAGACACGCAAAGAATATTGCTAAAGGCAAAATGTCTGCAGCATACTGGGCAGACAAGGTGAAGTGGTGAAAAAGAAAGCATTCTGGGATAAGAAGAACCCAAAGAAAACTTCTAAGAAATTAACTCCAGCACAGATTAAAAGTGCTAAGGCACGTGCTAAGGCTGCTGGTCGTAAGTATCCAAATCTAGTTGATAACGCTGCTGTAGCGAGGAAATTTAAGTGACAACATTTAACGCAATGGTTGAAGAGGTTTTAATAAACCTGGAAGGGTTTACTCTTCGACAAGATAGAACAACGTATCTAACTGCAGGTATTGATAGTGATGACCTATCTATAGCATTAGCCAGTGGCGATAATATTGGGAAAGGAATAATTGAGGTTGATGATGAACTTATCCACATCGACTCTGTTGACCGTTCTGACCGCTCAGCAGTTATCTCCCCATTCGGTAGAGGCTATCGTGGCACTACTGCAGCGTCACATTCAACAAACGCTAAAGTAACTTTCTCACCATCGTTTCCTAAAGTTTCTGTTAAACGCGCAATCAATGACACTATCAAAGCAGTGTATCCAAATATTTACGGTGTAGCATCTACTACTTTCACTGCTAATGCTGCACAGTCAACTTATGCTTTACCTGCTGCTGCTGAAACTGTTGTTGCTGTTTCGTGGGATTCTATTGGTCCTTCAGGTGAATGGATTCCTATCCGTAGATGGAGACATGACCCTAATGCTAACACTACAGATTATGCTAACGGAAACAGTATAAGTCTTTATGACGGTATTGTTCCTGGTCGTACCGTTCAAGTTGTTTACACTAAAGAACCTACAGAGTTATCTTCTGGTGCTGATGTGTTTACCAGTGTTACTGGTTTACCTGCATCTTGTCGTGATGTGATTGTTTATGGTGCAGCGTATCGTATGGTTTCTTTTATTGACCCAGGTCGTTTAAACTTTACTTCACCTGAAGCAGACCAAAATGACCAGACTCGTCAGTTTGGTTCTGGCACTAACACTGCTAGATATTTATTAGCCCTGTATCAACAGAGGTTGCAAGAAGAGTCAGAAAAACAAAACGGTAAGTATCCAGTCCGAGTCCACTACACAATATAAGGTAACTAATGTCAAGAAAATTTTCTAGCGTCTCTTTAGAGACTGAAGTTGTTGGTTCTTTAACCACATCTGCTACTTCTATTACTGTTGTATCTGCAACCAACCTACTTGGTGGTATTAACCCTGCAGATATTTCAGCATCAAATGATTTCATTATCGTTCTAGACCCTGAAACATCTAGTGAAGAAATTGTTAGAGTTACTGCTGTAGCATCTAACACTTTAACTGTTGCTCGTGGCTATGATGGTTCTACTGGTAAAACACACACCTCTGGTGCAAAAGTTAGACATATGGCTATTGGTGAGGATTTACGTAACAGTGCCACACATATTGATGCTACTGCAGCACACGGTGCTACTGGTGCTGTTGTTGGTACAACTAACACTCAAACTTTAACTAATAAAACTATTAGTGCTTCAAGTAATACTATTACTGATATTGCTAACGCTAACGTTGCTGCTGCTGCAGCGATTGCTGATACAAAGTTAGCAA